>Ga0123355_10005848_pt1 | contig 18095 bp, 17 predicted proteins | sample TergutEmb28metaG_3_FD_89872 | JGI IMG/M metagenome (GOLD analysis project Ga0123355, IMG submission 89872) | Embiratermes neotenicus P1 segment gut microbial communities from Petit-Saut dam, French Guiana - Emb289 P1 | ecosystem: Host-associated > Arthropoda: Insects > Digestive system > Gut ... | reverse complement strand
TTGCTTTCCGCTGCTGGTGTATCTGCGTCTTCTGAAGGCGCTGATTCTTCATCCTCCTCTGGCATTATAGGAACTGTTTCCAATTCTCCATACTCTGGATCATACCAACCATCTGGAATTTCAACGCTTTCATCGTACAATGCATAATCACTCACGTAATCATACTCGTACTCTGCAGCGTCAATATCCTCATTGGTAGCGTCAATATCTGAATCTGTCGACTCCACTGCCAAACTAGCAAATGATCCTTGAGCTACCATGACTATTGCAAGTATAAGTAATATTATTCTCCTAAACTTCATTAAAACACCACCTAGTTTTATTTTTCTTCTAATATGTTTCTACTTACAGCGATTCATTATAGCAGATTAAATGATAAAATGCAATACAATCTGAGTGATTATGACAAAAGCAGCCAGCATTACAGCTTCCAAACAACTTGTTTTCTAACCGAAAAGACTGTATAATAAACTTAAGAGAACCAGATAAAGCAAGGAGCAAAGAACTTATGAAAGCTACCATAAAAGCAAAGAATTTCCTACGACAGTATATAATCGGACTACTAATATTCATCAGTCTGGTCAGTTTAACTGCTATTATCACATTAAACTTAACCTTTACCTACCCATGGATTAGTCGCTATTACGAGTTAGATGTTGTAACTGGTCTTGATCATGCTACTCTTCTATATAACTATCAGCGCATCATTCACTATACTAACTGGCCATGGATTACAACTCTCTATATGCCAGATTTCCCAATGAGTCGCACAGGTGAATTTCATTTCTGGGAAGTTAAGGTGATTTTCCAAGTTTTACAAGTCATTTCGATTTTATTTATTATTTGGCTTATCATCTCTATCCGTAAAGAATGGCAACTACTAAAATATTTCAATGCATCTGCTAATTTAACAATTATCATATTTGGAGTTTTCTTAAGCATTATGCTAACTGATTTTAATTTTTTCTTCTACTGGTTTCACCGTGCTTTTTTTAACAATGATTACTGGATCTTCAATCCCCAATATGACCCAATCATTCGAGCACTACCAGCTGAATTATTTATGATCAAAGGCTTCATCATCACAGGACTATTATTCTTAATAGCTGCGGTTGCCAAGGTAATGTTTTTAAAAAGAAGAACTTAGAGACAAAAAAAACTTAGCCCCTAGGGGCTAAGTTCTAACGTATGATAGCTTCGACTAAACTGATCTCTGGCTTCCAGCATCCAGTACTATGCGCGTGATACATATTCGCCTGTCGATGTGTTGATAATGATTTTTTCATCAGCTTCAATAAACATTGGTGCCTGTAATTTGTATCCTGTTTCAACAACGATGTTCTTTGTCGCATTTGACGCTGTATTTCCCTTAACACCTGGCTCTGCCTCAGTTACTTCTAAAGTAACTTTTTCAGGAAGTTCAACGCCTAATATTTCCGATTCGTACATCATAATCCTAACTTCCATTCCGTCAATCAAAAAGTTTTTCTCATGAGCTAGATTTGATAGTGGAATTTCCAATTGCTCGTAAGTTTCATTGTTCATAAATACATAAGAATCTCCCATTGCGTAGAGAAATTGCATAGAAAGACGCTCTATGTGGGCACGTCCAACTTTAACGCCAGCATTAAATGTGTTGTCAGTAATTGCCCCACTTCTCAGATTACGTAACTTTGTTCTAACAAAGGCCGGACCTTTTCCTGGCTTCACGTGTAAGAATTCAATAATCTGATATAAATTCCCCTCGTAATTAATCGTCATACCTGTTTTAAACTCATTCGTTGATACCATAGTTTACACTCCTTTAACTAATCCACTTTAATATTATAACCAAATTGCCGTTATTTGTCTATCATTATGATGAAAATCACTTTATTTTTTGTATTAAATTTTGTATAATAGTATTGTCACATTAAATAGGGAAGAGGTATTCATTTATGGAAAATATTCACTGGCCAACAATTCTTTTAATTGTATTACTCACAATCATCGTTGCTGTAATCATTCAGTCACGCAAGACAACAAAGAAAAAAAATATTATATTTTTAAACGAGCAAGAATTTGCAGCAGTCATGCGTAAAGGTCAATTAATTGATATCCGAAAAAAAGAGGAATTTTCTGAGGGACATATCAACGGTTCACGCAGCATTCCCCTTGCAATCTTAACAAGAAGCCTGACTAAATTACGTGGAGATCAACCAATATACTTAGTTTGTGCTGATGGTAAGCAAAGTAAACGAGCAGCATTATTATTACGCTCTAAAAACTTCACTAAGATTTATGCACTTGAAGGCGGAATCACTACATGGTCCAAACCTTTAAAAGTTAAAAAATAAAGATTTTGAAAACTGCATTAAACTGCTTCGATTAATCGTCGCAGTTTTTTTTAATTGTAATCATGAATTTTTTAATCGAAATTGCACAACTTATAATAAGAGGAGGTGAAACAAATGGCTAAAAAAAGTAAGTTGCCAGATATTCAGAAAGTCATAGATCAAACAAAATATGAAGTCGCTGCTGAATTGGGGGTCAATTTAGGACCTGATGCCACCGCTCGAGAAAACGGAAAAGTGGGCGGATACTTTGGCGGACCAATAACAAAGAATCTTGTTGCCAAAGCACTTCAGCAGATGCCTGATGAATAGGCTTCTTTCCTTTTTAATACTTAGGAGGTGAATAGATGTCAAATCATAGACTCACAGAGGAACAAAAAGCTGAAATTTCAGCTGAATTAGGAATAAATATTGGACCTAACGCCACCGCACGTGAAAATGGGCTAATAACAAAGTATCTTGTTGAAAAAGGATTGAAACAGATACCCGAAGAATAAACATTATCAAACGGCTATGTGCCGTTTTTCTTTTATAAAAAAATCACTGCATAAACAGTGATTTAACCTTGGCAGTTCAACTAATCAGTTTACCACTTCGTTCCTCGCGGAGCCTGAGCTCTACACTCAAGGGTACGCCAGTAAGACTTGCCATTTTAATGGCATTAGTCGCACCAGTACAGTACCCTTAGGATGTAAGTCCAGCTAACCACTCCTACGTCGGTCGCGGAGATGGGCTTTACCGTCTCTTCCCACTTTTACGTGCCGCTTCTGATTTTAACTTACGTTTAATACTTGGTTTAACGTAATGCTCCCTCTTACGAACTTCAGCAAGGGTACCAACTTTAGATACTTCACGCTTGAAGCGGCGAAGTGCGTCATCTAATGACTCATTGTTTCTAACAGTCGTTTTAGCCATAATATAATTAACCCTCCTTTTGCTCACAGATAAAGCCTATTATACAGGAAAGTTTGATCATTGTAAACAGCAAATATGAAAATTTTTACAATTTTTACAAATGCCACAATTTTGCCTCAAATTACTCCGGCGCGATTTTAAAGGTCGTTAATTTATCGCATTTAAAGTAATTTTTGGCAACTTCGATTGCATTAACTACCTGTAACTCCTCAAGTATTTCCACAACATCAAACAAACTTAATCCATTGAAAGCATATTCTGTAAATCGATTGGCAATAAACTCCACAGAATTAAGCGCAGATAAAAATTGACCGATCTTTTTACGCTTAATACGCATAAACTCATCTTCATTTAACTTCTTAACACCAGCTACTGATAACAACCGCTCTCTAATACTCTCAGAAAGCTCATCTGGCTTATTTGAATCGCCACCAATTAAACAAAAACTCGCATCCGGCTCATGGCTCGCCTCAAATCCAAAAGAATCATTGGCAAGCCCCTCGGTCAAAATGTGCTCATAATAATCTGAGCTGCTCCCAAATAACATCTCAAGCAGTACATCCAGCGCCAGATCAATTTTCAACATCTCTTTTGGCGACATCTTATCACAAATAACACCTTTAACACCAACGAAAACTTTCGGCGTACTAACCTGCATCTTCACCTCACGCACAGACAGTGCAACATGATCAGGTTCGTCTGGGAAAAATCTCTTAATTTGGGGCGCATCATCATATCCTTTAGCGTCTTGATTAGCACGAATTACGTTAATCAAAGATTCTGGATTAATATCTCCCGTAACAAATAAAATCATATTCGAAGGATGGTAAAAAGTATCATAACATACATGCAAATCATCAGCTGTTATCTGATAAATCGACTCCACAGTCCCTGCAATGTCAATCTTGATCGGATGATTAACATACATATTATTCAGCACCCCAAAATACGCTTTAAAATCGGCATTATCATCATACATCTTGATTTCTTCCTCAATAATCCCTTTTTCCTTCTCAACGGTTTCCTCAGTAAAATAAGGCATCTGCACAAAGTCAAGGAGCGTCTCTAAATTCGCCTCAACTTCACTAGTCGTCTGGAACAAATAACACGTACGCGTAAATGATGTAAAAGCATTTGACGACGCCCCAGCAGCTGAAAACTTCTGAAACACATCATAATCCTCTTTTTCAAACAACTTATGTTCTAAAAAGTGCGCAATCCCATCAGGCACACGAACTGGCTCCTCTTTACCCAATGGTACGAAATGATTGTCAATCGAACCATATTTCGTCGTAAACGTTGCATAGGTCTTATTAAAACCAGCCTTTGGCATCAAATAAACCTGCAACCCATTATTAAGTCTTTCATAATAAACTTTCTCATCCATTTGTTCATAAGTTTTAATCTCCATTACCCCAACACCTCCCCTGCGCATGGTTCCAACGTAAATACTGTATCTTTTTCAATTTTCCTAGCAACCCGACTAACATCAGCTGCAGTAATATTCTCAACTTTCTCTACAAACTCATCAGCTGTCATTCCTAGAATTAATCCTACCTCAAAATCAGCTATCATCCCACTTGCCGAATCCAAAGAGGAACGTTTCGCATTGATGATGGACTTTTTCGCCAGCATTAATTCCTGATCCGTGATGTCGCCACAACAAATGTTCTCTAATTGCTCATCAATGATGTTAATCGCCTTAGGAACATGCTCTTTATCAAGACCTGAATACACATACATTAAGCCTTTAAAATTATCAAGCTGCGACGAGCAATAATAGCAGAGCGACTCCTTTTCACGAACAATCATAAACAACTTCGAATGAGCAAAAGCACCAAAAACCCCATTAAAAACAATCATCGGAAAATAATCATCGTCGGTTATACGCGTATTCGTCCGATAACCAACATTCAACTTCGTCTGATTAACAAGTTGTTCTTCTTTAAAGGTCATCACATTGTCTAGATTTTTTTCTTCTGTATCGACAGCCGAAATTTTAGGATACATTTGGGAATTCAAGTTGAAGTTACTCGCAAATAACTTTACCACATCAGTATGATCAGCATCGCCAACGACTACAATCTTTACCTCGTCATTGTTTAACATGGACTCATAGGTTGCAACAAGAGTTTTTTCATTAATATCCGCTAGATCTTCAATATAACCATCGCTAGAAACACCGAAATTTTCATTCTCACACATCTTTGCAACCATCTTTTTTAACGCATAAATTGTCTTATCATTGTAAATTGACTCAATTTCCTCTTTTAAAAGTCGTGCTTCAAGGTCCACCACTTGTTTATCGAACACACCATCAACAATTTTCGGATTCAGCGTGACCTCGCTAAGCGTCTTTAGTGCCGCTTCAAACAAGGCCGGTGCTGATTTTAAGAACTTCTCATTAGCTACTTGAATATAAAAACTAATCACGTGGCTCTTTCCTTGTTTTTTTGTACTCACCGATAAAGATGCACCATAAAGATCCTCTAAATGGGCACTTAATACTTTTTTTGAAGTAAAATTCATACTTGAATTACGCAGTACATTTGCAAGTAAAGTCCGCTCAGTTACAGTTTTACGTGAAAGCGACCCGAGAAACGACACCTTAATCAGTGTCGTTTTAAATTTCTTAGTTTTTATTGTTGTAATATGGTCTGTTGTATTCCTCAGCACAGTCATTCTCCTTTATTCTTATCGTATATAATTTTCATGCCTTTGAAACTTAAAAGTGGGTCATACTCGTCAATCATATCCGTCGCATTAGCGATAATACGACCTAGACCGCCAGTAGCGATTACTTTAGCTTCTCCGACTTCTTCTTTAATCTTTTTGATAATATATTCAGTTTGCCCAATATAGCCAAAAATTAATCCACCTTGCATGCTTGTAACTGTATTTTTACACTTAATACTTCGAGGCTTTTTAATTTCAATCTCAGGAAGTTGTGCGGCTTTACTCCATAATGCTATTGCCGATATTTCAATACCAGGAGAAGTCAATCCAAATTCAAATACACCATCAGCACTCAAATAATCATAAGTCGTTGCCGTTCCATAATCAATAACGATAAGCGAACCACCATACAAATAATGCCCAGCAACTAAATCGACAATGCGATCAGCACCGGTAGACTTCGGACTTTCCCGCTTAATCTGAATTCCTGTCTTAATTCCAGCACCGACAATAATCGGCTCTAGGTCGAAAAACTTATAAATCGAATTCCGAAGTGAATGCATAATTTTCGGCACAACACTTGAAATCACTACACCTTCTACTTGCTGCTGGTCGATCCCATTATTTTTAAAAAGCCCGTAGAATACTGCAACAAATTCATCCGATGTCCGTCTCTGACTAGTCGTCAAACGAAAGCTTGCAATAACATCCTCCCCTTGCATAACCCCGATTGTAATATTCGTATTCCCTACATCAATAACTGTTATCACTGCAACTTCACCATTCTCTTTAAAATTTTAGCTGCCAAATTCTCCTTGCTCATCAGAGGAAGTTCGACCTCGCTATCCTTCATCACTAGCGTTACCTTGTTCGTGTCAACCTGAAAACCAGCTCCAGCTTCACGTAAATTATTGGCAACTACCATATCAACTTGCTTTTTCATAAGCTTCTGCCGAGCATTTTCCACTAAATTCTCAGTTTCCATTGCAAAGGCAACCACTTTTTGATGCTCTTTTTTATTTTCTGCAACTGCTTTCACTATATCTTCATTTTGCGTAAACGTAAGTCGCAAATCATCCGCTAAGTCTTGCTTTTTTATTTTCTGCTCAGATACTTCTACTGGGCGATAATCAGATACTGCGGCTGCGGCAATAAAATAGTCATAATCCAAATGCTCCATAACAGATGAGTACATGTTAGTAGCGGAACTGACAATCTCTTCATCTACAGGATAAGGTGCCCGCAAATGAACAGGACCACTAATTAATACAACATAAGCTCCCATCCGACTCGCGATGCGTGCTAAAGCATATCCCATTTTTCCACTGGAATGATTACTCAGAAATCGCACTGGATCTAAAGCCTCCTGAGTCGGACCTGCTGTAATCACAATTTTCTTTCCTGCTAATTCATTGCTTTTATGTAGTAAATAGTCTATTCGTTCTTCAATGTTAGTTAGATCCGCAAGGCGACCAGTTCCCTTATCACCACAAGCCAAATAACCAACATCAGGATGTACAAAATGAACTCCATCCTGGCGCAATATTTCCATATTACGCCTAGTTGCAACATGTTCAAACATCGCTGTATTCATTGCTGGTGCAATCAATGTAGAGCATCTGCAAGCTAAATAACTAGTAGTTAGCATATCATCAGCAATACCAGCAGCAAATTTGGCAATCACATTCGCCGTTGCCGGCACTACAATAAACAAATCTGCCTTCTTTGCTAAGCTTACATGATTCACATTATACTCAAAGTTGCGGTCAAATGTATCGACCGCAACCTTATTATTTGTTAAAACTTCAAATGTTAAAGGAGTTACAAATTCAGTTGCATTGTTTGTCATTATAACATGAACTTCGTACTCTTTCTTGCATAAATTACTAACTAACTGCGCACTCTTATACGCAGCAATCCCACCAGTTACACCTAAAATAATTACCTTTTTTTCCATATTTTTAATTCACCATTTTTCTTCATCCATAATACCTTTATACCCTCGTGTAACGTCTCACTCGCTCTAAAATTGCAGTAAACGATTGGGCTGTCATCCTATTTTCATAATAATTGAAATTAGCTATATGTATTACGTCATCCAAACCTGGATTTATCTCAAATATTTCCATGCCAGCTGGATCCAGTTCCTCTGGGTCTGGCTCTGTTGGAATCTGACCTGGGTCTGATGGATACTGACCTGGGTCTGATGGATATTGACCTGGGTCTGATGGATATTGACCTGGGTCTGTTGGAGCAAGTTCCGATGGCAACGTCGGAGGTTCTGTTACCTGTTGGTCTGGATCTGGTCCTCGTGAAACAATAGCAATTAAAACTTGATCTTCTCTCATCGTCCCTGTTGGATTCGTCGTAATAACATGACCTTCTTGTATGGTATCAGAAAATTCTAGAGTGAAATCACGGAACACATCATTACTATCCGCCCATTGTTCGAATTGACTTACTGGCCAACCTGCCATGTTTGGAATTGAAATTAAAGTTGGCTCCTGCGGTTCAACAAAGCTGTCATTTACGATCGAGTTGGACGCGCCGCTTGTTCCACCTGCTGATCTTGCAATAACGTGAAACGACCTAATAGAACTTAAATCACCTACAGTTTGTGTTGCCGAATCAGAGGATGTTCTAACTATCTCACGGGTTGAGTTGTCTGCAAGCACTCCTATAACAATGTACTCTGTCCCGCCACCGCCGCTTCTACCACCAGCATTGAGCTGATCTATCATCATTTGTGCCTCAGCTTCACCAACACGTAGATTACGAAGCTCGTCAGTAATGTTGTTTTGATTCGCAGTCAAAGCTCGGGCTCGATCTCGCGCTGCCGTTGCCTCTGAAAGACTCAATGTTATAGTACCGCCGATAATTCTGTTGGTACTATGATCCCATGAAAAATTAAGGGTTGTGCCACCACTAAAATCAACACCAAAGTTTGTTGGAGCGTATGGTACAGGACCTGAAACACCGCCAGTGAATCGATCGGAGGTGCAAGTTGGTACGGCATCTTCATGGAATAATTCCGTCTGACGCCAACTTTGATTACTTGCGGTTACAGAGTTTGGTGTTGCCGAAGATGGGAAACAAACTTCTCCATCCACTGAGCCACTTTGCCATTCGATTTCATGGGATACAACTGTGTCTGGCCTTTCTGGCCTTCTATCTCCAGCAGTATTGAGTTCATTCATTACGATCGAAAATATCTCTCGTGGTATCCGTTGCTGATCCTGATTTACAAAACTTCCATCATTTCGATCTGGATGTCCAGTCCAAACTGCAACTGTGTAGTCTGTAGAATAACCAATAAACCATACCTCAGGCACAGACCAAGGCGGCATATTAAATTGTCTGATAATATCAGTAGTAAAGTTTGTCGTTCCCGTTTTCCCTGCTAACCATTGCCCTGGAGTCCGCTCGCGAACTAGAGTACCCGTCCCTTGAGTTATAACAGTTTCCAATGTGCTAGATATCATATAAGCTGTAGCTTCACTCATAACACGTGTAGGTTCCTCATTATAAAGGATCGTGCCATCAGGAGCAATGATTCTTGTAATCGTAAAAGGTTCGATGAAATAGCCACCGTTTGCAAATGCTGCATAAGCTCCAGCCATTTGTAAGGCAGTCACAGGATGTGTTCCAAGTGCATGAGCCTCTAGTATAGCGGGAACATATTCATCCTCACCATAAGGAATATGCTCATAAGACGGAATTCCAAGACTATTAATGAAAGCCATTACATCTTCCTCTCCAACAAGGTTCATTGCCTTAACCGCCGGCACATTCCATGACCAATCCATTGCATCTCTAATAGAAACACGCCCACGGTACTGGATATCCCAATTTCTTACAATTGGACCTGTCCCAAGTGGATTGTCAGGACTACCCATAAAAGCAAATAGCTCATCATTAACCATCGTCCCAGTTCCCCAGCCCAAATGTTCCATTGCCGGTCCATAAGACCAAATTGGCTTTGCTGCTGACCCAGGTTGACGAATACCGTCGGCAGCGAGATTAAATTCGCGAGCATCTCCTGTACTAAATACGTTAAGCTCATCACGACCAGCAAGTGCCCGAATCCGACCATCATTTGCAATCATCGCAACTGCTGTTAGAAGTTCATCGTTAGGCCAAGTATAATGCTCATTAGTATCCATTAGGTCAAAAATGAATCCTTGAGCTTCCCGATTAAGGGTTGTGTGAATTTGATATCCGCCCATTGGATTAATACCAAAGCGTTCATGAGCTTCATACAACACACGATCAATGAACGGTTGATATCTTTGGATTTCATCTAAACTAGTTTCACTGTAAGTTAATAAATCTGTTATCGGTTCAGCTGAAGCTAAGAGAGCTATGTCTTCTTCGATAAATCCATGACGTTCCATCAGGTATAACACACCATCACGTCTGATTTGTGTTTGATGTGCATTTAGATCGGGTCTATGCACGTTCGGTAGCTGCACAAGTCCAGCAAGAGTTGCTGCTTGCGATAAAGTTAAATTACTAGCATCTACACCGAAATAAAATTCTGATGCTGCTTGAACACCAAAAATCCTTCCACCAAATGGCGCAATATTTAAGTATGCTTCGATAATTTGTTCTTTTGAGAATTCTCGCTCAAGCTCAATTGAAAGTGAAACTTCTTGCAACTTCCGCTCGATTGTATTATCACGTTCACCATCCTCTAATAAAAGGTGAGTCTGATTAATTAATTGTTGTGTAAGTGTTGACCCACCTTGCTGACCCTCCCCACCAGTAACCATGTTAGTAAGAGTGAATCTCACTGCTTGCATTGTCCGAGGCCAGTCAACGCCATAATGTTCAAAGAAGCGTGCGTCCTCAATTGCCAATATCGCATCAATCATAACTGGAGAAATTTCATCAAATTGCACCCATTCACGCCGCTCTGTTCCAAATGCAATGACCTCTTCGCCATCTTCATCAAATATCAAAGTTGATAAAGCTGGAATCATTAAATCTGGATCAAGATCTGGTGTTTCAGCTAATACTTCATATACTCGCCAGCCCAAAACAACTACACCAGTTGAGGTTGCTATTATGGCACATAAAAACAATGTTTTTAAAAATATCCCCATGGTCTGTCCTTTTGGTGATTGCGGTGTTTGGGGTTTATTTTTTTGATTTTTTTTAAATATTTTTTTCATTTCAAATAACCTTCCTTTTTTAATAATTGGTCAATTACTTTTAAATAATCAACCCTTGGATATGTATTGTTTGAAATCTGGATTCCATAAGCAACAAATTCGTCGCGCTTAATTGATTTTCGTTTTCCTTTTTCATATTCTTTCCAAAACTTCTGTAAAGTATCACTCATTAATAAATAGATTTCGTCAAATTTTGCGAATTTCACTAATAAAAATGCAAATCCCTTTTGCCGAGCAACAGAGGCAATATGCTGTACTTGATGTGCATGAATATTAGCAAGGGGAAAGGTTGTCTTATTAGTCGTTTCTTTTGCTTCGAAATCAAGATAGATTCCTTTGTAAACACCATTAAAATCCGTCGTTGAAGGCACCTTAAAATAGGCTTCCGTAATTGTTGCTTTCGACCTTGAAGGATAATCTACTTTAACAATCTGAACCGGTGTTGGTTTTTTATGGATCACGGCAAGATTTGAAGCTAAATAGTACTCATTTGCTTTTATTATTTGAGCTTCAAATGACATGCCACGCCGACCAAAATCAACAGTTCTTTTACTATTTTTACACAGATTTTGATCAACCGACTGCGTACTCTTTTTATTATGAGGATAATTTATCATACTATATATTTTATCAAAAATTTCTAAAAAAAGCAAATTTCTAAAAAAAGTAAAATTTAATCTGGACTTTTGTAAATTAAAATGTATAAACTAATTGACAACAGCCTTGAAATTTGGGATAATATCATGATGGTATTTGGGTAATTGCAGCTTATTTGTGTATAACGAGTGGTTATATATCGCATAAAATGTCCGATATTTAGCCCGGTTTTTACAAAATAAGTTGAGGAAAGTCCATGCTCACACAATCTGAGATGATTGTAGTGTCCGTGCCTAGCAAAACAATAAGCTAGGGCAATTCAGTTTCTAATCTAGCAATGATTTTAGAGCTTTAGTACCTGAGTTGACGGCCGAGAAAAGACCTAATCTTATTAAGGATGGTCTAAGTATCTGTAAAAGTGCCACAGTGACGATGTTAATGGGAAACCATTAAAGTGGAACGGGTAAACCCCACGAGTGAGAAACCCAAATTTGGTAGGGGCACTTCTATCACAGAATTCAATGTAGGTAGAGGGATTTTAAGAGATTTAGAAATTAGATTAACTGATTTGGTATAATTTTCCTCCAATCACTAACTTCTTACCTCTGACAATCAGATAAATAATTACCGCTTTGATATAGAGGCATCTATATACAAGTACAAAACATGGCTTATAGAATACCATTTTATGCTTTAATTATGAAAAACTAAACTTTTTTTGGAGGTGCTAGGCGTGGATTTTTCAAACAAAAGTCGCAATTTGCAAATTGGAAGCTATTTACAGACATTGAGACTAGAGCAGGACTTAACTCTTGAGCAGTTGTCGATTTCAAGCCAAGTCCCTATTATTCATCTAACGTCTATTGAAGAGGGTCATTTTTCGAGGTTCGACGATTTCTATTTAAAAATATATTTAAAACGGTTCACTGAATCACTTGATGTTGATTTAGATCAATTATACGCATATGCTTCTCAACAACCATTGCCTGATTTACCAGACGCTTCCCCAATCAAGAAAAGCAAAAGCCAAATGACGCAAATGCAAGCTGACATTTCTGCAGCTCCAAAAAATGATAATGCTAATCAACAACGAAAAAAACCAACTCTGAAAACAGCGAACATTGCTAGTTTAGAAGCTAAGAAAAGAGTAGGTAGGTTCGTAATCGGCTCGGTTTTTGCTATCCTTATTATTCTTATTGTTTTCTTCGTCGTTATGATCATTCGTGATTTAGCAGATCGTGGACCTGCTGGAGAGGAAACAATACCATCTATTGTTACTAATCCTCATGGCCTTGATATTGAGGAGGATGACGAGAATGACGATGATGATGAAGAAAATGGCGATGATGAGGAAAATGACGACGACGAGGACGAGGATGATCCTGACCCAGATCCTCCTAGTGCAGAAGATGAAACGAGCATAGATTTTATCAGCCATAATAACTACGATCAAACTTTTATTGTTGTGACTTCACATGAGGAAATCGTAATACGTATTGAACATTCAGGTCCGAATTGGATCGGTATGCCGTACAATGAAATTTTTGATGGCTTGTTTGAAACAACTTTGACACCTAATGCTAATGGTATCATTGAACTTGGCGTTGGTGCAGTTAACAATATGGAGCAGATGTTTATCAATGATGTCGAAGTTGAGTTTGTGACAGTAAATGGAAGACAAAGTTTTATTTTCCAGATTGAATTTGAGTAAAGGTGATTATAAGTGAACGTAGCGAATAAACTAACGATTTTACGAATTGTTTTAATCCCTTTTTTTCTTCTTTGTTTTTATATTAATGCCTTAGAATCGCCAGTTGAGTTTGCAGGTTTTACAACAACATATGCAAATATAGTTGGGCTTCTTATTTTCTCAGTTGCAGCTGCGACTGATTGGGTAGATGGACACCTTGCTCGTAAATTGGATCTAATTAGTGATTTCGGAAAATTTATGGATCCACTTGCTGATAAAATGTTAACAACAGCAGCATTCTTGATCTTTATCAACCAAGGATTGCTTGCGAGTTGGGTTGTATTTATCATTCTTACAAGAGAATTTATCGTAAGTGGTTTAAGAATGACTGCCGCTTCTAAAGGAATTATTATTGCAGCCGGTTGGTCTGGTAAGTTCAAAACTGTCCTGCAGTTTACGGCAATAATCGCCCTGCTTATTCATCCAGAGCTAACGGTTTTGAATGTTGTATTGATCTATGCAATGACCATTGCAACAGTTATTTCAGGAGCTGAATATGTGATTAAGAATTTGAGTGTTTTTAAGTAAAAAGCGCGCTGCTGAGTGAGTTCTCGCAACACGCTTTTTTTATGCTAATTTATTTTATACATCGCAATCGCGTTTTCAGTTGTAATTTTACAAACATCTTCATAGCTTATACCTTTTAATTCAGCAATCTTTTTAGCCACATAAGATACGTATGCTGGTTCATTACGCTTCCCACGATATGGTGCAGGTGTTAAATACGGAGCGTCGGTTTCAATCACTAATCGGTCAATCGGAACGGCTTTAGCTATTTCATGCACGCTATGAGCATTTTTAAATGTTACTGGACCATCTAAGCCGATATGGAATCCTAAGTCTAAAAACTTGGTCATCATCTCCACATCGCCACTATAGCAATGTAAGACGCCAGTCAGGCCCTTACCTTCTTCACGTAACATTTTATATGTATCTTCGACAGAATCGCGCATATGAACAACAATCGGCATCTTAAGCTCGTTAGCAATCTCAAGTTGTCGCTTAAAAACCTGATGCTGAATATCATTAAATGATGTGTCATGATAGTAATCCAAACCACATTCGCCAATGGCAACAACTTTTGGATGTTTTAATTGCTCACGTAAAATCACCCACCCAGCTTCTGTTGCACTTTTTGCATCACTCGGATGAACACCGACCGTCGCATAAATAAAATCATATTGGTTAGCTAAGTTGATCGCATGCTCATTAGAGGGCGCGTCAAAACCGACAACAGCCATTTTGGTAACACCTGCTTCAAATGCTCGTTCTATTACTACTGCTAAATCTTCTTTGTACAGCTTGCTGTTTAAGTGTACGTGTGTGTCAAAAAGCATTTTCTGATTCTCCTTATGTTGTTACATCAATTTTTAAAAACATTGTCAGACTACAATGTTTGACTACTGCTTTAAGTCTGGTTTTACTTACCTTTTCCTAATTTTATCCCATCTTTTGTGGCATCTCGTAAACCTTTCGTTTCACTTGACATTTTACCCATACCTTTAGCCGCTCCAGCAAATTTACCTAATTTTTTAGCTTTATCTGCTACATTCTTTACATCATCAACTGCTTTAGTCGCTTTTAACATCGTCTCTCCTGCATTTGCTGTTGCTTCACTTCCTTTTGGTGCCGATTTTCCTGTTACTTTTTTAAATAAACTCATACTTATCATCCCCTATTTTTTAAAATTTTTGATATTGTAGCCTGACAATGCCTTTAAAATGGATTGTTCTTATACATCAATTTTTAATTACTTACCCCAATGATGGATATCGTAACGAACTTCCAAAAAACTTTTAATTTCTGCAACCTTTTATCCCAGTATTAATATTCTAGACAAGGAATCGTTTTTGAAATGATCAAAAGTCTTGAATAAAACCACATCATTCCCCACGGTTAAGTCACGATTTCAAGGAAGGATAAATCAGCAATTAAAATTTTTGGATCTTAATTAGTATACCACACGAAACGTTATCAAAACAATGCGTAAATCAGCATTCGAAATTTTTGGATATTGTATTGATGTCTATATATGATATGACACAAGCAGCTGAAGATAGTACAATACATCAAAATTATTATGTGAGTCATGTTGTAGAATAATTCACGCCAATTTTCCTACTATTTGAAATTTTACAGTATTGGCTTTAGCTTCTTTTTTAGAGTAAATCGTTTTACGATGATTCGAGAAATTGCATGTCACCGATTGTAAGCAAAACATCGTAAACCGCTGTTTAAATTAGCATTTTACGATGTGAATAACTTATAAATCCATTTAATTCAAATAAGCTAGTAAGATCAATGGTTTTGAGGCACATTAACTACAGCGCAGACTCTTGAAATCATGAAAAAATGTTTAGAAAACCCATAGATGCTGAAGCACCTTACCCAAGATAAACCGCTCGAAAAGTTTATTCATATATGATATCAGAAAAAGATGATTTTCGCAAAATTCTGATATAAAATCATCTTGCCGAAGAGTCAAGACGTTAAATCAGTATCAGAAAAAGATGATTTTCGCAAATTTCTGATACAAAATCATCTTGCCGAATGATCAAGACGTTGAAATAGTATCAGAAAAAGATGATTTTCGCAAATTTCTGATACAAAATCATCTTACCGAATGATCAAGACGTTGAATCAGTATCAGAAAAAGATGATTTTCGCAAATTTCTGATACAAAATCATCTTACCGAATGATCAAGACGTTGAATCAGTATCAGAAAAAGCTGATTTTCGCAAAATTCTGATACAAAATCACTTTGCCGAATGATCAAGACGTTGAATCAGTATCAGAAAAAGATGATTTTCGCAAAATTCTGATATAAAATCATCTTGCCGAAGAGTCAAGACGTTAAATCAGTATCAGAAATTGCAACTACTAAGGATTTCTTAGTAGTTCGTCAAGAAGGAAAACGTGAAGTACGAAGGTCAATTAAACATTATAATTTAGATGCCATTATCGCTATGGGTTACCACGGTAATTCTAAGAGAGCGACGGCATTTAGACAGTGGGCAACGAGCGTGCTGCGTGACTTTGCACTTAGAGGTTATTTAATTGAACCAACAACAAAAACTAGAACTACTAAAAAGCTTTTCTCCTAAAAACGTTTATTTAAACAACATATAATTGAAAATGTATGTTATAATATTTAACAAGCAACTACCGAGTTTCCAGCTAGGAGGTAGCAACGATATGATAGAAGAAGCTAAAAAAGTATTACCAATTGGTGAAGATGATTTTCGAGATATACGCGAAGAAAACAAGTATTACATTGATAAAACATTGCTGATTCAAGATTTTATTCGATATAATAATAAAGTTGCTCTAATAACACGCCCCAGAAGATTTGGCAAGACTCTAAACATGACAATGTTGCGTGATTTTTTTGATATCACACAGGATAGCCAGAAAATTTTTTCTGGACTAAATATAATGAGCACACAATACGCCGACAGAATTAACTCGACACCAGTTATTTATTTATCCTTAAAAAATTGCACAGGAAAAACGGTAGAGCACTTAGAAACCTCATTTGCAGAGGAGATATTTCGAGAATATCAAAAGCATGATAAACATCTTGCAAATGCTAACAAGAAAGACTTAGCTTATCTGCGCTTTTTTCAGATGCTTGAAATTCTTGCAAATGATGATGCAAGTATAGATAGAAACAAATATATACAAAATAATATAACTTTTTTAGAAAATAGCTTATCATATCTCATCATTGCCCTACACTCATATTACAATGTTCGCCCAATCGTGCTAATTGATGAATACGACAATCCAATCATTGAGGCACATCTAAAGAACTTTAGAGAAGAATTCACTAGCTTTCTTTCAACATTTTTGACAACAGCTTTGAAAGGAAATCCAAATGTTGCACAGGCTCTATTAACAGGAATTCAACGTGTTGCAAAGGAGAGTATCTTCTCGAAACTTAACAATGTTAGCGTTTATAGTATCTTAAGCGAAAAGTATGCTCCTTATTTTGGTTTAACAAGCGAAGAAACCTCAGTACTACTAGAATACTATGGGCTTGAACTAAATGAAGATGTAAAGGCATATTATGATGGATATCATTTTTCAGGAGTTGAAGTGTATAATCCATGGTCGATTCTTAGCTATGCTGGTGAACAAAAGTTAAAAAACTATTGGATAAAAACATCGACAAATACTTTAGTACACCAATCAATTGAATCCGCTGATCATGAATTTTACGAAGACTTTGAACGACTTATTAAAAATGAAGAGGCAGAGGTTAAAGTTAATTTGGAAGCCTCATTTACCGAACTTCCCCAAACAGAAACACTGTGGGGTCTGCTTATAAACGCTGGTTACTTAACAGTCATACATGAAGATTTCGAATTTGAGATGCTCACAATCAGAATTCCCAATAAGGAAATCGCAAGTGAATTTAAAAAAATTGTTGCTAGGTACACGAAGCTATCAAGTAATCGATTGCAAAAAATGTTGATGGCACTAACAAGAGGTCATATGCAAGAGTTTTTTAACATTTATGAACTACTTGTTCTTGAATCAACTAGCTATCATGATGCAAAAGAGAATGCTTATCATATGTTATTGTTAGGTATGGTAATGCACTTGCGGGAGATTTACGAAATCACTAGCAACATTGAATCTGGAAC
>Ga0123355_10005847_pt1 | contig 18096 bp, 4 predicted proteins | sample TergutEmb28metaG_3_FD_89872 | JGI IMG/M metagenome (GOLD analysis project Ga0123355, IMG submission 89872) | Embiratermes neotenicus P1 segment gut microbial communities from Petit-Saut dam, French Guiana - Emb289 P1 | ecosystem: Host-associated > Arthropoda: Insects > Digestive system > Gut ... | reverse complement strand
TAGGTCCAAATATTTTCCTCAACACCCTGTTCTCAAACACCCTCAGCTTCCTTTCCTCCCGCAGTGTCGACGACCAAGTTTCACACCCATACAAAACAACAGGCAAAATTTAATAGAACATTTAAATGCTGATTAAAACATGCAGTTGAGCCGTTGAGTACTTTATTTGATAAATTTACACTTTGACCTTGTTTAAGACGTGGGTAATATAAACTTAGGCCTGGTGCCAGCATGAGAGGCAAGCCACTTCTTGTCCCATTCGTCTCAAAATCAGGATCGGTGAGACCTGAATCTAGAGGAGTTGTGGTGTCAGCCTATGTGTTTGGAACATTAGTAAATAGTAATAAATAAGGCAGGCAAATATTAGAGGAAGGCAGGACGGTTCTTGCAAGCCGCAATGCTGCCTATTGGTCAGTACGTACGTGAAGGTCCCGAGACCAGCCCAACATGGCGTACGCTTTCTTAGTTTTCATCAGTATTCAAGCAAATGTTGAGACACTTCAATTTCAGTTTCGCTTCTCACACAGTTCTTATGATCCAAATTCGACAAAATTGACTTCCTTTCAGAAGAATCCGTCAAGTTACTATTATTTGCAAATGAATAAGTATACAACTGAACAAGTCGTTAAATTCAGGGTACTCTGTGCTCGTTCTTCTCTGACTGCCAACCGTGAGAGTTCTGTATGGGTGTTGTCAGCGCTGTTCTGAGGTGTGATGGCATGACTTACCTAGTTTGATTACCTTAGAGCATACTGATGTGTTCGCCGCCATGAATGGCACCCGCACGGATGTGCTTCTTCATTCACATTTGCGGGTCGACAACCCGGGAGCCTCTGGCGGAGCAACGACTGGTCCAGCAACGTTTGAACGACTTGTTCTCATGGAGCAGGTTTCTGCTGTAAGAGGATATCACATCCGGTGCGATGCCCTTGCCGGGCCACGGTCTCTTAATGGAGCACTCTGAACCATGCATTCATTCATTCATGCTTTCTTTCTTTCTTGCTTTCTATCTGTCTTTATTGTTTTGTTGCTCTTAACGTTTTTCAGCACCGAAACATTCACACTAATTCGCAGCGCGTACTAGAGGTTGGGGGTTTACAAAAAAAATTATGACATATTTTAGGTAAATATCCGGTCACACGGATCGTTCCTGAGTACAAGGTATAAAGACAACTGAAATGAACCTGTATAGAAAAACTTGTGGATTAATTGACTGCTGTGCGCATTCATCAGTCATTGATATTCACACCTCACAAAAGTCACAGGGACATACGCCTTAAACCTAAGAAGAATTTGCGCAATAGACGTTTGTTTGCAATTCAGATAAGAACTATTACAGTTTATTTATTTATTTATTCTGCATAACACTTTTAATAAAATTTTAACCATTTTAGTGCTTTGTATTTTAACAACTAGGCATTAATATATTTTTCTTTGTAGAATGCCTCCCTGAAGATGGCCGAAACATGTGGGAGGTTTACCACACGTTGTTGATCATTGTATCCGATAATAGTGCAGTTCTTGGTATATATATACGGTGGCCAATTTTATATTTATCTTTTTTACAAAACAGTGAAAATGGTGTGTTGTGCTTGAGTTGAAGTTTCACTGTCAGCTCTTCTTCGTGATAGAGGGTCATCCTTGAATAGTTCAGAGATATATATGATATATATATATATTCACATTATTATTCATTAGTGCAGGTTTCATAATTAATAATAATACATAAACATAACAGTAATAATCTGTATGTGCTCTTGGTTAATTTTAGCCATAAACACTCTCCTATCGAAGATCATGACTTATAATACAAATTACAACAAAAATTTAGCGTTGCTTAATAACGCTAGAACTTGACAGAGCGACGCTAAACAGGCCAATTGATTCTAAGGGCGTACTAGTATATTTGCTATAGAAATGCATGTGGAGTGCGTTCCATTGTTGAGAGGCAGTGAAACAAGCGAGGCGATAGATCGTTTGATCTAATTTAAATGTTGCACCCCTTTGGCTCTCAGCATTGACGAGAAGCTGAAATAACTTTTTGAAGTTAAATTAAAGAGCCGTCTAGTTTTATTGAGCCATTCATCTAACATAATTGCACTGGATGCTGCTCCAAAGAGCCTATTTTGTAGAATAAACTGAAGGAAAGAACGAAACAAAGCTGGTGCCTAGCTACAGTGCAACACACAGTACGTGTCTGATTGGCTGCGTTGTGCGAGTTTTTGCTACTAGCGATACTCCATATCCCCTGTGCCTCACATCAAACAGGCTGTACAAAGTTCGAACCTAGTCGAACCTCGGACTGAAACTTTCTTTGTCACCCTAGAACATTTCTAGCATCCTATTTTGGAATAACCCACGGAAGCTTCATCGTTTTGGGTCACAAATTATAGCCATCCTCTGATATTATAAGAACAAAATCGGGCTAACTTAATCAGCATGGTGACTTGGCTACGGGCTGGAAGATACTGGGTTCGAATCGCGGTAGGGGCAAGAGATGCCTGTAAAGAATATCCAGATTGGTTCTGGGACCAACCCAACCTCATATTCAGTGGTTTGCGGGGGCTCTGTTTCGTTGATGTTAAATGGCTAGAGCGTGAAGCTGACCACTACATTTAGTGCCGAGGTTAAGAATGAGTGTAACTGTACCTCTTCTCACCTCATATGCTCTCATGACGCCGATGTAACCTACTGGGCATCACTGGAATAATTAATGGCAGGGGGGCCCGAAGCAGTGTGGGAAAAATAAGTCCATTGTGACGCTATGCAGTTATCACAAATGGGCAGCTCTGAGAATGCGCCACTTCCATGAGTCTCATCATCTCAGCTGTTTTACGGCGTACAGAGATGTAAATGTTGATTTGCCAGAGCTGCAGCTCCGACTGGCCCCTATACCACAGCAGCCGCTGACAGCGGGTTCGAGCTCCGGTGAAAAAATCCCCCCCCCCCCAACCCCTCCAGCAACTGCATACCAGCTAAATTTCTTTATACCAAATCGAAAAGGCTGACTATCGGTTTCAGCGTAACTTGGGTTTGGTCTGAAAGGGTTAATTTTTACAGTCGACAAATAATGATACTAGCGAAAAAGAAAACAAATATGGACAAAATAGTCGGGACCCGGTTACCCTTCCGGATAGCCAGGCCCTGGTAATCTGTACCGGCATCTCTCCTCTCACCGGCACTGTACCTCAGATTCAGAATTTGTCAGTTGTAACACTTGCATAAGATTTGATCAAAACGAGGTAGAGTTGATCACTTGAGAGCTACAACAATCACATTGTTGATGCACTGCGCTGCTGGCTTAACTTTGTGTCGTCTGATTCAACCAATGGCAGCAGAACAAGATTCTACGATTCCAGCACTAGATAGGATTAAAGTAACGTAGCCGCTTTATATCCTCCCCCATGTCTATGGCTAGGACGCCGCGCTGGCCCCAGACACACTAGAGAGAAAGAGAATAATTCATCTGTCCAACACCAAGCTTAGGAAGACCTCAAAGCACCTCGATAATGTCCTAAAGCTCTTTACATTTCCTACAAAGTCAAATTCAACTTTCGATAGACGCGTTTAAACCAGTAAAATGTGTGAATGGAGAATACGTAATAGTAAAATTCAGTTCATTATAAGACTAAAAGTTGGCATGAAAGATTTTTTATGTACTTAAGATTTTCTCAAAATGTGTGTGTAAAATATACATATGCATGTTTTCGTTTGCAGTGATAACGAACGTTGGCAGATTAAATGCAAGAGCATCCTAAATATTACCAAAAGTCGTGCAGTGCAAAATTTTGTCTGCGCGTGTTTATCCTTTGCTGTATAAATACAGCCGAAGGCATGCGTGCTGTAGTTTGGTTTCCTTATCCTTGGGCCTAGAACTGAGTCTTTCCAGGTCTTTTATTCTCTGACGTGCTTTAGGAAAATGACGGCGAAAGTTGTTGAACTATAAATTTTTCACATTCTCCTTTCAAATCCCTTACGTCGTCCCGTTCCCTTCTAAATAAACTTTGTACACATGAGACTGTCTGCGCCGTCTTTGAGCAAACGAGTTTAAATGGCAAGCTTGAAGTTTGCTGTTAATGCACTCTGAAGTCAGTTTATCCAGTCCTACGGAGGTGTCCGTACACACAGGTATTGCGAATGTAACAGGCTCGTATGCAGAGTACAGATTTGTCACATAATTTAATATATTACATGTTTATAACGACTGGGTTGACACACTCGCGTCCATTAATCCGGGTTCTTGACGGCCCAGTCAACAGATATTCAGTGTCAATAGCGTAAACCAGCATCAATCTGGAGACCGTGCCGGTGTGTACACTTCAGATCTTTCCGACTGGAGGGTCTGTTTCTAACAAGCTAGAGTAATGTGCGAGTAACAGAATGTCCGTGCAAAGTGGTATTGTTTTCTTTACTTATACATGCATCCATAGTTTACAGATCGGCTGGTATTACCTTAGGTGCTTTATTTTTGTGAATAATTTATTTCTCATTATAGACCCTTCTTTTGTTAAATTTGCCCCAAGTAACCTCAAAGTCTCATATTGTCACCATGTTTGTAATTCTCGGCCTTTCTACCATTGTTGTACCACGCACACATTTTGCAGGTACGTTTATGATCTTGGCTGACCAGTTGTCACGTGTCTAGCTCCAGAGCTTCTTGAATTATTGCCATCAGACTGGATATAAAGGAGCTTTCCCACAAGGCCTCGGTTTTGATATTTTAATTTATACGAAACGTAAAACAAATCTAAATTTGTTTCCTAGCTTCTTTTCCATACATCTCGAACGACCCTGTCTAATTTTGCTAATATCGCTTATACCTAAATACATCATATTACTCTGATTGTGAGAAATGAAGATAGTATGTATAGTAGCGTCTAATGGCAAAGCGTTGATATTGAGCTCCGTAAAAATCGGTCAGATGGTTCAAATGTTGAAGCGGTACTTGCGCGCGAACGGACACACACACACACGCGCGCCCGCGCGCGCGCACGCATTTGTTTGTGAGACAGGGATGGAAGCTGAAAAAGAGAACTGTTAAACAATGTTGACTGGAAGAGCCAAGGGACGAGGTAGAACTATGACGACGTATTTAGATTAGACGCTGATGTTTATGATGAGTAAATACGTTTCCTGTTGAAAGAAGGATTGCGATTATACAGTACAGCGGCACAAACATGTTGTACGGGTTGCTTTATTTTAGGCCTGCCTGAGAAAAGCAACAGAAATTATTATTCAATTTCTCAAACAGCAGGTAACCCTAATCGGTGTAATGTTACTAAAATAATACGACGTCCGGTGTTCGCCTGTTGGATCTCTACAGCACGAGTTCTGTACTGTACTCTTTGTATTTACAGCTGAGTTGTCGATAAACTCTATTTCATGTCAGCCTCGGCGGTGTTGGATTAATATCGGATTCTGGAATTCGCTTTCTAGGATGTGGGTTTGGAATTACGTCTCTAGCAGCGACAGCCCAACTTTGCATAGCCACCACTGGCAGTGTAGAGATGATTGCTCCAGTGCAAAGTCATTCTCTTTTCCCTCTGAAGTACTAAATACCAGCAGATCTGAAAATGTTTCTAATATAGCTATTGTTGGCATTATTTGATAAATATTTTATGTTATGCACAGTTTCTTATTGTGTTTCAGTATTTTTACGATACCGCGAAATGGTAAATTGAATATTATATTCACGTCCGTGTAACAGTCGCCTATCTGCCATGCGCCTTGCACCCTGCTTCTTTTTCACCTAATCTTTCTAGTCGTATTTCTACACACAGATGATGATTGCTTTCTGCCCTTGTGCTTAGGTTGTATACCTAAACATTTCTTATACTGGATTAGTTAAATTATTTTGTCGTTTATTTCTGGAAGTCTGTGCGAGTACTCGTGTCGCAGTGCTACCACTGCTGCTTGCGATCTGAATATTACTTTCTCACGTTATCTTTACCTCTTGTCAAATTCGACTTGATGACGGACATGTAAGAAAATTTTACAATTAAACAAAGCGAGAATACAATGAGTCTGCTGCTGAGACAGAAGTACGTGGCGTTGAATAACAGACTAAACGCAGGCGCACATAATGTGTTCGTCCCTTTGGAAATGCCACCTGCCATTAAAGGATGGGATGCCACTGCTTCCGTGTGGAGAGATAAAAACCTCGGCCCTCTGGGTGGTTTCCTGCTGCGGCTCGTTAAGGTTCTCGTAAAATTATCATCACAGTCTTCTTTACGATCACTGTCTGCTCTTACGTTCTGGTTTTGTTCCTTAGATGCTTAGCTATTAATAAGGATACAAGTGCTTTGAAATAAAGGAAGTATTACGGGACATATTTCATCATCATAAGACTTCGTGCCACGACTTCCTTCTTTTCGTCCCTATAAGAAATGTACAAATAGGTTTATAGCTCGAATTATTTCTGACCTACTAAATGTGAAATTAAAGCAACTTAAGAAAGAAGTAAATAATTAGGCAATGATCTGACATAGGTAACTAATCACTTGGCGACATAACCCAAGTGTTCAACGCTGCCAACTAATGGATCTGGTTTTGAACATCAGCCCAATCAGAAGTACAAAAGTTCCGGTGTATTTATTTTAGACCTTTTTAATATTATCTTACAAACTTCCAAAATCTCTTCCTCAATACACTCGTCTCTTTTCGCGCAACCTGTGTTACGTGACCATATAGAGTTAGCTGGGTTGGACATTTCGTGGGCTATCTTGGTGTGGATCGCGAATACTTCCAACTGGTTTGGTAAAGATTAATGAAAAGATATTAGCTGAAAACATCGACAGGCTTCAAGTGCGTTGCGCAGTTTTTATTTTGGAATTCAAGTTTGAAAATAGTGAAATTTCCATATAAGCGTGGCTATTCATCTTCTGTCCACACGGGCTCACCAAAAACACTTATCTGCAAGTCACACGTGATCGCCCTGAAAGAAGGAAACTGAGGTAGCGACCAAGCTCATGTTCTATGATGTGTTAAGAGAAACAGGAATTAACATACGACCAGCTATTTCATCGTGATGCGGAACACTGCTGTGGCAACTGACGGTTGTATTACGGCTGCTAAATCTGTTGCAGCGCTGCAGGAAATCTCGTCCCCACCTGTTATGAAAAGAACAAATATATTTCCTCCCGACAGCGAAATTCAATCTTCCTGTCCCGTTCGTTTTTACTTCCACGCAAGAAATAGGCTCTGCTAGAGACCTGTTTTGGTAGTACTAACCACTTTTGTACCAGATTCAGTTGATCGTGCCGGAATCCAGTTAATTCTGTTCCCCAGTATTTCTGTAAGCAAGACTTTCGCATCTTGGTATTGCTGATGGCCACAAATTGAAACATTTAAAGACTGAATATCGTTCAGTGGAATGGAGTTCATACCGAGTTTCATGAAAACTGATCAGTGGGTCCAAATAGTGAAGGATGAGGGAAACTCACAAGCATGCCACGCGCTGTGATGTTAGTTCTAACGGCTTTGATTCTTGTTACGTACGATCCAAGTTGGCGCTGCTCAAAATGACTTAGGCTGTGATTTTTCAGAGTCCCTCCAAACATGCTGAGATAGGTGATAACCGTCTCCTTTCCCATCCCTTGTAACTAGAATTCACAACCGTACTCCATTCTGACGTCGCGTAGCAGGTATATACACTTAACCTTTTGGCGCCGGAATTATTTTTTTAAATTTTAGCACATCCTGTATATAAAATGTGAATAAAACAGGCACCAAATATGTTAGAATTATGAAACAAACTGCATTTTGAAGAGGAAAAAACGGAGAGTATATACCGTGTTTAAAATATCCAGTACCTGTATTTGTTGAATAAATATATAAAATGCAACGTTTAGAGGTCAGCGGTGCGGTACGACCACTATAGAGGTCGTTAGGCGTCAAAGGGTTAAAGAGCCCTAACTGTATGGCCGTAGTGAAGTAGTCAACACCATATCGGACGAGAATGATTTGTGGGCTGCAGCCTAAGGTATGGCATTCTTGCTGTACGGATTGAAGGGAGAGGCTGAGGAAAGCCACAAATGCGATTAAGCATGTTATCGATTTGAAGGCTCTGCTAACCAAATGAGGCGTGTAACGACATGGGATTAGATGGTGGCCATGTCACTGTCTCTCTTCTACATTTTACGATTACGAGAGGGTTAAACTCACAAACAACTGACAGCCAGCACAGGGAAGCTATCACATAAACATTCAGAGTTATATACCGAGAGGCGCTGGTGTTTGCCTCCAAGTCTGTGCTTTTAACTACTGCCATGCTGATGAAGATTAAGGTAACCATTAATGTATAATGTTCGGGATGCCTGCAGAGAAATGAGGTGGATTTCCGTGGTCGTGAGCCTGACTATTTATTTCCAACGTTAAAAGGATTATTACATTATTTAATACACTATATAAAATATAGGCGACCGCGCGGTCTAAGGCGTAGGTCTGCGGCCGCTTGCTTGCTGGGATCGTGGGTTCGAATCCCACCGGGGTATGGATGTCTGTCTTTTGTGAGTGTTGTGTGTTGTCAGGTAGAGGTCGCTGCGACGGACTGATCACTCGTCCAGAAGAGTCCTACCGACTGTGGTGCGTCGTTGTGTGTGATCTAGAAACCTCATGAATGAGGAGGCCCTGGCCCACTGGGGGCTGTTGCGCCAAAAAAATAATAAAATAATGTAAAATATAGGTTACTTTTTTATCGGGGGAGATAGAGAATAAATATGGGTGCAGAGGAGTGACAGATTTGCAAGGAACTTCGGTCTTAAGGACTGTGTAATACCTCTAACAAGTGTCCTTGTTGATTGAGTTAACTTGTTGCGAATTTGGAAGGTGTAAACAAAGGTAGTCTCTAACTCGATCCGTGGAATTACGCACACAGACGTCAATACATCTGACGCAAATAGTATCCTAGCAACATAACTACATTTCGTTTTAAAAGGAATTATAGACCTATTGTTGGCAGACAGGATTATGTTCTTAGATGCCAAGGCGTCCGCACTCTGTTCGAGTCAGCAGACTGCTGGCAACGGAATTGGAAATCTCGGGTACCAACCACGCTCCGAGAGATGATAGGACTTAGCAACATACAGAGTAGGTAAATTAGTGTGACTGGGGTTATTTCGTTACAACTTAAAAGTATTTTTATTGTATCGAGCCAAAGATACCCTGATCTTGCACAGAATATAATACAGGTAGTTGAACTGCATTGTACAAGTCTTTCTCGGGCACTGTAATTATTTATCTGGGCAAGAAATTTCCTGCTTTGCTGAATGTAAGCGCCGATCACTTCTCATGATTCGGATCAAACTGCCTTAAATGGCTCCATTTCTCATTCTTCACATTCTACCTTATTCCAAACCAAGTCACTCCAATTCTTGTCTTCATAGCGCATTCCTCAAAGCTTGCTTGTAATTTCTGAAATGTGTTATTAAACGATGTTGTCAGATGCTACGATTACGTGGTGTTAATGATATTTGTGTGAATGAGTGAATGTGCAGCAATGGTGGAATGATATTAACAGGGGGAATATCGGAGTACTTAGAGAATAATCTGCCCCGTTGCAACTCTGCCCACCACAGATCCTTCACAGATAGGCCTAGGACAGACCCGCGGCCATTGTAATGTCAGGCTGGCGCCTAACCGCCTGAGTCCCCTGATGGTCGCTTCGTTCTAACATTATTCTTATTTTCCCTTAGTTTGCCTCTTCCCTTCAGGGTTGCCATCGAAGAAGTTTTTAGTTCTTGTTCTGATGCGTGCTGTATTGCCGCTATCGTTTCTCTCCCCATGTAATTATTCTAGCAATCAGCTGTTTATCCCATGATATAATGGATATCCTCACTACGTAATTATCTGCATTACGTCACAACTTTTTTCTCTTTAATTTGGGTGTAATGCAGTTTCATGTGTATGCAGCTTTTAATATCTACAGATTTTAATTGTAATTTTAATGGTTATGTATTAGGGATAAGCTCCGTATTATTTGCTGGATATGCAAGCACTTCCCACAGTTCTTCAAGATGTAAACCTGCACTTCTGACTTTCTACCAAGATCTCCTTCCAGTCAGGGTTAGATTCGCCCCGCTTTCAACATGTTTTCCGTCCATAAAATGAAGATCATCGCTTTGCCACTCCGTGTCTGCGGTTCAACATTTTATCAATCGTCCGACTGTCAAGAAACTGTAGGGACGTTTTGCCCCCGGACACCAATCACCGCTGCATATTTTAGTTTTCTAAGATCAGTGCCAACAGGCAGCTGTTATTTTAGGGTCCTGAAATAATGTGTTGCAGTGCTGGGAAGGCAGGCAGCGCTGTTGAGGTGATTGTTTGTATATATAACGTCAAGTAAAAGAGGGGGTTATGACCATGCGAAAACTTCCTTTACTGTCGGTGTGATGACAATATGTGACTTTCAGTACGCGCGAGGCCTGTTAAACATGCCTGTATTTTGTGTGTGTGTGGCGTACAAGTCGCCGACTACAAACTTGGCTACGATGCAAAACTTTTGAGGTTATACCCTCAAATTTAACGAATAGAAGATGTGTAGAGTAAGTTCTTCAGAAGAACAAATTGAAATGTCCACACAAATGTTGCTGGTTACGTAAGAAGGAATTGGTTTTATGCATTCTGCTCGGATCTCGTATTTCACTTCGAATTACTAATTGAATTCTCAGTATCAGGACTTTTGACTGCGTAGGTAAATGTAACCGTAAAGGAGTAAAACTTCAGTTCGGTCTGTTTGGTATTGCTATGTCGTGCACGTGGAATGTAGTTCAGAAATGCCTCCAGATGCCACAGTCGGATCTACACGGTCGTGATGAACGTTTAGAAGTATCGTGAGAATAAGGAAGGGGGAAAAGAAGACAGGCGACAGATTTGATTACACAGTCATTTTTTGTTCTCTCGATGTTTCGTATAGTGGCTTGTAATTCCTTGGAGCTTTTGAATGCCAGAACGAAAGACGGTGAGCTTATACATCTCCTTACCTCAGCAGACTATAAAGTGAGCTAACTGTGGTGATTCTTATGTCCTCGTTCAAGAAGTTGTAGTGTTTTTATAGCGCTCATTGAAATCACGCCCTGCAGATTTCCAGTTTTTCCTCGCGTTACGTAAGAAAGACTTTTTTATTTGGCCAAGAGTCGGTCTAGTTTGTTATGTGTCTTTCATTAACACTGTCACCGTTAGTTTTCCTGTCAGACAGCTGGACATTTACCCTCTCATATTCTCGGAGAGTATCAAATAAACACGTCATATCTACGTCACTGCTATTTTTAGAAGAAAAATGTCTACCTCAATTAAAATACCGTGTGTGTTACAGGGTAAGAAGCTTAGTTATGTAAGTGAAAAAATACAGCATTTTTTGCCGCACATTGCAGTGTTTTAATGGAAACTAACGCTCCATCCAACTATTATCTTAAAGCGTAACAAAGAGGTGTCGCCGTCTACTCACACAATTCCCTCTGTTACGTTCTATAGGAGTTACGGAGGGAATATTAGAAACAGATGACAGTAATTTTTTCGATAGTCTTCAGCCTGGCAATGGAAGTGTGAAATAGTCTCTAATATGTGGCCCAGCCGGCCTCGTATTCAGTAGATATCCCAGCCTCTTTCCGCGGACGTAAGACGGCTAGGACGTGAAACTGACCAGTGAAATCTTTCTAGTGCCGAGGTGAAGACCGAATGGAGGTATACTGTCACAATCCCAAATATCTTGTTGGGCTGTAGAAGAATGAACTCTACTTTACTGGTACTTCTAATGACATTTGTCTCCAGACACGAACCGAGTTACGCCACACCATAACTCTTCCACATACCTTCGACGTCCTCCTGCTTCTCCCCAGTAAAACCTTCCCAAACTCAGTACCGGATATGGTACTGCTACTGTACCGGCGTTTCTAAACACACTGCACTTTAGTCTGATTCATTAGCAGTTCAAGGCCAGGGTCGATGTTCTCGTGTTCTCCAACGATGTCATATGCTCTCAAGATTCTGGCGTCGAAGCAAATGTAATTCTCTCGACAGAGTGGCTTATAACGTGGTGATGTTGCAGAAACTCCATGTGTTTTGTTGAATCCGCCTGCTTCCTTGGGACCCGTAAATCGAGGAGAGGGAACCCTCCCTTAAACCACATTTATTTACAGAATGTACGGTGTTGTAAAGAGACTTTTGATTTAAGTGCCTAGGTCCCCACAACATGACCGGCAGACGGACAGACAGACAAAGTTTCCGCCGTCATAAGATGTGAACCGGCAAACAGACAGGCGCGCTACTGCGGAAGATGCTGACCCACTAATTCAATAGCACATGTTCATAATATGCAAGTTTCCGTGTAACATTATGCCGAAATACACATATTATCAGTTACAAACGATTTATCTCTCTTATTTCAATCGATTTAAGAACCTTAGTTCTACGCGTATCAGAAATACGCAAACTGTGAAACTCCAGGTCATTTACCTCTCTCGCTCGCCCTGAAGTCCAAGTAGTCTGACCGGTAATTTGTTTTGTGTCTTTCTGTACCCTCCCATGCTGGCACAGTTTAATTACGAAGATCTATAGCTACTCGTGCACTTCGTCTGATTTGCTCGATTGAATCATGTGTGGCTGTCCCCGGACTGTTTGTCATCTGCCAAACACCGGTGCCAGAGAAGTTGCCGCAAACGTACGGCGCTTGCAGTAGAGTGGAACAAATGGAATCTACTGTGTAGGCCGGCCGCTTTTAATGCTGACTGGCGAAAAGCGTAGAAAGCCGGGAATATACGCGATACTATTATTTGTATTTTGATATTAATCATATTTTTTCTTTTGTTGTTTCACAAACTCTTTGTTTCTTTTTTTTTCGCACTTCTGTGTATTAATTTTTTTTCGTTCTTTTGTCTTCTATTGGATCTTTCAATAATCTTTTCTTGCTTTCATTCTTTGTTTGTTCCTTTAAATTTTCTTCCTGTTGAGGTCTCTCTGTCTGAGTGAACTGTAAAGCGGTACGTCTGAAGAGTCTGCTGTATTTTTTCCGTAACTTCCATTTCACAAATCTGGACATTTAGCCGTGTATTATTTTACTGGCTGATGATCCATTTTTCCGTGTGAAGCTGCAGGCTTCATTGATCCATATGCAGGATGGCATTGCCTTCTGGCCGACTTGTGTAATATATGAGCATATCGGATGCCTCTACAATCCGTTTGCCAAGAAGGAAGACAGTCGTATATACGTATGGCTCGTTATGGAAGAATCGATACCTACTCTCTCAAGGTGGCCTTCGTTTTTCTGTGGCCTGTATGATTGTAAAGAAAGCCCGGAAACAAGTGCGTTTCAAGTGCACATCCAGCTAATACTGAATGTCCGTCCGTTCGGCTGGTCTTACGAAAATGCTTTTGTTTTTCGCATTTCTGCTTTCTTTCTTTCTTGAGTGTAAAAATGAATGATTGTGTGTATCTTCTCAAGACGCACGCTTGTTCAATGTCGGTTTTTGTTAGGCACCTTAGCAAAAGAATTTCAATAAGCGACTGTTAGCTTTTATGTCAGTCTGTCATCACTCAGGCCCTTTGGATGGATTTTTATAAAATCTTTATTAAGGGTCTTTAGTGAAATTTATCGACAAATTTGACTTTTAGTCGAAAGTTGACAAAAACGCCAGACAGTTTATGTGAAGCCTTATGAAAATTTGATATCTTGCCAGATAGTTTATGGAATGAAGAAACCTTAAACACAAATTTTACAGAAAATTATGACACTCATTTTAGATAAAATATATTTTTAAATTCTGTCTTTTCTGAGATTATTGTAAGAAATACTGCACAATGAAAAATGCTAAAGAAATAATTGACGATCCCTACATAATACGGTGCAAGGCAAATACGACTTGTTTCCTGGGAAATAAACAAACATTTTGATATGCGGTTAGAAACAGAAATACCGAGAAATTGGGAAATAAATTGGCTGTCATTATGATCCTTTTCGTAGCAATGTACGGATGCAGTAGGTCACGAACGAGCAAACAGTCCTTTGTTTCAGCGCATGGTTTCCTTTCTTTGAATGCTGATACAATATACAGAAGTAACCGTGTGAAGAGAGTGAGATTTATATGGGACATATCTTGTTAAAACAGGTAAGTTTAAATTATCTGTTGGAATTAGAACAGGACAAACGAAGCAGATACATGATACAGAAATTCGAAAGCTTCCTAATATTACGTTTTACGTACATTTTCTGTCTACTGTAATTTATTTATTAAAATATTCTGGCACGTTAACTAGCCTGCATACTGTATTTATCTTTTTGAACGTCAAGGGAGACTAGTACTTAATCTTGTGTACTGGATTTGTGGAAAAGTTTCAGCTCCGAATATACGAGACGTTCTGTTCCTTCACAGAATCTTTCTCGTGAAAGGCGCACAGTAACTATTTCCATATGGCAATATGCCGATCAGCGTTGAATTGTGGACAGAAGAGAATGCATATCTGTTTCCTATGTTCTCCGGTACGTCAGTCAAATCTCGGCTGAGGGAATTGTTACCATGCTGTTCGTGGTTTCCCACTCTCCGTCGGGCTTTGTACCATGTGATGAGACATGAATGCAGGCAAAATTGTGACGTTATAGAACAAGACTCTTAGCACGAGAATGAGTCTTTTAAATGAGCAAGATTCCATTGACCATTTTTCTGTCATGTTGAGCCGTTTAGAAAAGACTGATCACGGTATGTTTTACTAATGCAACCACATAAGTATGGCAGTTTTGGAAGTGAATAGACAACGGAACTTAATTCCCGGCCGTGACTTGTTTTTACGATTTCACAACTCCATATCTAACACATGCATCCGCCGGTTGGTACAGTGGTGTTTCCGGTTCTGCCAGTTCAGAAGTTTTGGTTACTTCCGTATAACGTAGGGATTATTTTAATAATTATACATTTCGGTGTCTTCGGGTTCAAGAAGTTCATATAAATGTTAGTATGGTTGAGTTATTATTTAGGTGACGTATTTCGAGCAGGTTGTTAAGCTGCCGAAGCGTGTTGATTCGTATCCAAGAAATTCGCGGAAGTAATGTTGTTCTTGGACCAATCCTCCTGTCACTCATTTCTCCAAGTAAATTCTGATATAACGTTTCTAAAGTAGGCCACGACAGTTTCCTCCACACCCGTGCTTACTCGCCAACTAAACTCTACTTTATAGGACGCCGCATGGCATCTGTAGTTGATGGAGCACTGCGAAATAACTGAATAATCAACAAATATTTCCGCTCTGGACTCAAATGCTTCCTTATTCGCCAAATGGAAAAAGTATGGAGGAGATTAATCTCTTCGAGACTCTAGTTCCTTGAAAACAAAACACAAACACACCGCGCGCGATTGTTCCAGAAGTTGGAGTCGTAATTTATCGTTGAAAGAAATGAAGGCAGGGATTTTTGCATCGGAAGGCGAGGCCAATTGAAAACTTGCCCGGGCCATGAATACATATAGAATTGAACCATCTTCCACCCTGCTTTTTCCTTCTATTTTCTTTCCTCCAGAAAACAAAATTCCATTAATTTTCCATTCTTCGTTGTGGAAGTCTCCTACACAGGATCATGTCTGTTCTGTTTATAGGATTTTCTTGGCTTGAAAGTCCTTGTCTTTTGCAGGGTTCGTTGCAAACAGGTGTTGACACGTGCCATACCACCAGATTTCGGTTTGTGGCTCATAGATTGTCACTAGGTTCTTTTTGGCTTGTTTAGGGTCCTTGGTTCATAGGCTGCAGCCGCCATTTTTTTCTCGTTTGTGACTGTAATTCGCTCTCTCCTTTAAAGAAGTTCTTCAGAGTATACTGAGAAACCAGATAATATAGGCTACATGTAGAATTGGCTGAATACTTGGCGATGAATTGAACACAGTGTAGTTTGAGGTATGTTCCTGGAATTCTCTTGATCTAAGCAAAATTAGGCGCAAATTAGAATAAGACGTTTCCACGAAGAGATCTAAAAAGTTGCCGCTTGATCTGCACGAATCACAATTCTCAGAATGGGGACCTCATTCTGAGAACTCGTGTTAGGCCTTACTTCTGGATCAGAGAGAGCGGCATTGTATGAATGAGGTTTCACAGTGGTGCCTCAGCAACGCGCCAGGGTGAGCAAGACGCCAAAGAGTTTTGGGGACGAAACACTAATAACCAACCACGAGAAGCAAGTGGTCATCTTCGCCCTTCTGAGCCGCATAATTGGGATCAGAAAACGGTATTCGAAACCTGGTCGTCCACCTTTATCTGCCTGCCTACCAAGTGTACTGTGTAGTTAATTTGTGATACTCCTCAGAATGGATCCAGATCTTTCGCTTTGTTTTAGTGTTTAGCTCGCGGCTCAATATACTCAATTAATAAGTCTGTTACACTGGCTTATTTGAAAGCGTCTCAATTTGTGTTTCCATTTTCCCTTAATAAATCACACCTGTTGAACTGTACAGGGACCATACCGTGTATCAGGAGGCTAGTCGATGTTCTGGTATCGAAGAGGCGGAGGTTCGATTCCAGGACCCTTCGTGGGAGATTAGTTGCGGACTAAGTGACAAAGGGAGAGGTTTCGCTACGATTAATTCGGTTTACCCCGTTCGATTCCACTAATATTACAGATTAGTATTTCATGATTTTACCAATTAACAGCGCAGGTAAGTGAAACTCCTAAAACTGCGAAGGGGCGGAGCATCGTCTGTTTTATGAGGAAAGAGTGCGCTGTGTATTGAATGTATTTGAGGACAGTGTGCTGGCAAGGATATTTGGATGCAGTCATGAGATTTTTGTAGGCCTAAGGAGTTTCGTTATTCCATGTTCTTGGCGTGTTGTCCACTAACCACGACCGTTGTGATGAGCGCTACATGAATAGCACATAGGGTTAACAAGACATTCTTAGCAGTAAGTATTATTTAGTGAGAGGGGAGAGACGGTATGGCTCCACCCATTCTTAACCTCGACAGTAGATGGGAATGGGTAAATTGGGAGGACAAGGGATGACACTGTGTAAATATAAATTGGAACCGAAGTCACGGAAATACTAATATTAACTGAATCGAATTGTCTCTGAAGAGGCAAAATAGAGGTGTTTTGTGATGAGGCTGCTAAATCTTCAGGTTTTTCTTCTTTTAACCTTCGAGTGTGTAACATTGTTCCTGGTACCAAGGATTCGGGTGGGGTCGGTCGAGGGGTCGTCGTGGAATATTTTAAAATTTTGCATTATGTGGGATCTCGTTAGCAACCCCTGTCTGATACTGCGAGCCCACTACCTGGATCATGTGTTGGGAGTTGCACTAAACCTTTGTGAACAATTCGTCGTGCGTTCCTTCTGTTTCTTCTGAGGGGTGACCAGAGTGGTAAGACACTTTCGTGACAAAGGTGATTGAAAGTGTTTTGGAGGTGGAGGAGAATTGTGACTGTATACTGGCGTTTTGTTGAAGGACAAGCAGAAATTAGACGGTTTTCGCAGTACGTTGAATACAGAGTTTTTAAAACATAGGCTGTGATTTTTGCGACGACCTTAGCAGACCTCGGAATTCTGTTGTGTTTGGAAGCGTGTAAGCTGCGTTATGTTGCAGCTGCCCACAATATTTACATCTACGGGACTGCGGCTGCCTTCTTGCTTGTATCACGGCTTACCACAGTTTGATGGACAATGTGAACCAACTAAGTGGTACTAATAAGTTTTTAGCACAGTTTCATTCGCAGGTAATCCCAGGTATTCTCTCCACCCCTTCGGGCATACCGGCAATAGGACGCACCCAACGTCCAATGACTGGTACCAGCTTCTTCATTCTGTCCTTAAAGCCCAGTGGTAACTATATACAGGGTGTCCCAGGAGGAATGTGCCAGACTTGGGAAGAGTGTTCCTTATGTTAAACTATACCGATATAACCCAAAAACACCTATATCCAAAGTTGAACGGTTACGGAGATAATGGCCAGTGAAGTTTGAAACTTTGACAGCTGTCACTCACTTATTGATTACCAAATACATATTGAAACTGCAGGAATATGTGGTTTCTGTAATGTTAATAGCTGTACGTAACATCAAAGTCATTTGTGAGTGACATAAAGCCATTAAATTGAACTACAAAAACACTCGCACTCGTGTCATAGTTGTCCTTAG
>Ga0123355_10005846_pt1 | contig 18097 bp, 12 predicted proteins | sample TergutEmb28metaG_3_FD_89872 | JGI IMG/M metagenome (GOLD analysis project Ga0123355, IMG submission 89872) | Embiratermes neotenicus P1 segment gut microbial communities from Petit-Saut dam, French Guiana - Emb289 P1 | ecosystem: Host-associated > Arthropoda: Insects > Digestive system > Gut ... | reverse complement strand
AAGTCGCAAGCTCCTGAGGATGGATGTAGTAACATCCGAAACATGTTGAGCATTAAATAAAGAAATAATAAAGCAAGTGACATCAAGTTGGTCTCTCTTTACTCAACTATCAAGATGATGCACAGTCCAATAAACATAAGATACCAAGAGAGATTTTAACTTGTAAGCAGTGGTATCCTAAGAGGTTATTTTTCCTGCTAGAAAAGGAATAACTGCTTTCTACAGCTCCATTAAGTAACCTTTAAATAAATGTTTTGGCACTCCATATGAAAAGAGTTTTTTTGTAACTTTTAAACAGTGTGATATTTAACTGCGGTGCCTGCACATTACTGAACTGTTTGTGACTGACTGATTTCCTCTTGTTGCAGTATCACCACTGTTTCTGCAGGAAGTGGGAAATGTGATAACAGCGCCCTAATAGCGAGCATTAGGTCTGGCAGATGAGATAAACTTTTGAAGTGTGGTAACGTAAGAATTAATGACTGGTGTCTCTCTCTCTCTCTCTCTCTCTCTCTTTTTTTTTAGCTGGAATACTTTTACTCTGAATTTTAAGGACATTCCTTTCTGTTAAAGTAATGTGTATGCTGACAGACCGCTCTTCTGCTTATTGAGAAGAAGGGAAATCTGTATTCTGTTGTAACCATGTATTTTATTAACATTAATTTGATGTTTTATGCAGAGGATGCTGTGCACCTAGTAGTTGTTATTGTTAATACCCTTTTGATTAGCACATCTGTTCTGTCATTTGTATAGTTTAGTTGGTTTGTTAGAGGTGTATTTTGTGCTGTTCCCAATGAAATATGTAGCAATAAATAATCTTCTGTTTCTTTTAACTTTTGTTTGCGTATTTACAGGTACAGTAGCATACATTTCACGTTAGGTTGTGTATGTGTATACAGTGGCATTTGGCAGATATGAAAGAAAATGGCTTGTATAAGGTTCCCAAGGTGTGGGTGTCTGCATGGGTAGAAATGGAATTTCAGTGCTAGGTTGACGCTGAAAGCCGGAAGAATGGTGAACACATAGTGAAAAGAGAATTATTACAATGTAGGTTTGTGGAAAAACATGTTGTCAGCCAGGTATACACAACTCTTTGTTAGGATTGGTTTTAGACATTGGAAAAAACTTGTTAAAAAACAGCTCTGGTGTAAGGTGTCTGCCTGTGTCTACCACCGTTGCCAGCCCTGAGTGTATGTGTATATCAAGATATGAATATACGTGTGGTGGTGTAGGAAGCATTTTAAATCAATAATTGTCCTCCTGGAGAAAGCCTTTGTTAGTCCATCTTTTATACCACACAGAGTCTTGTATTGTCAGCAGTATTGATCAATACTACTTGATTTTTTGAAACCTGGTGACCAATTTTATCCATCCAGTGCTTGCTTTTAAAACAAGGACAGTACTAGTAAGTAGGACAGGAAATATGCACATAATTCTTTCCTTTTCCTGTATCACTGTTCAGTGATAAAGTAAGTCACTGCCACCATTGGCAGTCACCTTTAACAAATTAACTACTTAATATATAATAATTTAATAATATTGAATTAAATAGTGATTGTTCATTAAATAAAATGTAATTAAATATGGTTTTTTATGTTGAGAGTTCTTGTTGTGCCATTTTTCAGAGCTGATACAGTTTTTGTTTGTTCTAATAAGTTCTCTGAATACTGGTAGCCTCATTTGCAAAATTGGAAAATCTTTTATGATCCAAAAAGTGTGGATCCATTTATACAATTTTTCTGTTTTCTGACCATTGCTACAAGCCTCTGCATTTAATGTAGTATTGTTCCTTAAACTAGCTGCAAAACAAAGGTTTCCCATGTGTCATTATGAATGTCATGTTAAAATGGAAGTGTACTAACGAACAAGAAATTATGAAGAATATGAACTGAACCATGGATAATTTTCACATACATACCGTGCATCTTGATATAATCAAAATATATCAATATAATCAATTCCACAAAATAACCAGCAGACAGACATTTCTTTGTCCTGTATTATGGAAGGGAAATCTTAACACAGTGCAAAATACTTCCAGTTATGTTCATGTGAACCCCAACCTCTGTCTGTGTGTATATATGTGTGACAGTGATTCACTGCTAAGTGATTGGTCCTAAGCTCATGTAGTTTACTGTCTACTTTGCTGGCAGGTTTTACTTTTAATATTTCTGCCTGTGTGCATAAAAAATATTTAATTCTGTTGACACTCACAGCACCCTGTTCCTCAGCAGAGAACACTCCTTCTAGTCCTCCCATTGAATCTTCTATTGCTGACATCTCTTTGAAGGAGCTCACATTCTTTACATGCTGTTCTGCAATTGGAGAAGGAGTGTCAGACTCTGCAGCTCGTTCATAATTGGTGTCCAGCGTTGTTACTCGTGGACCTGACATAAGAACATGATCACTTGTAATTATGTATTGCTCTGTTCATATTACATACTTCTTGAGGCTGAGAATTCATGTTGCATCATACAGAGAGAAAATGTGATCTTCAAATAATTTATTACTTGAGGAGATGGTGACAGAAAGAGGCTGTTTGAGAAATGATATGAAGGTGTGTCTACGGTAATGAAATAGGCTGATCATATTGAACTGAATATGTGATGTAATTTTACTGACATGCAAAACAAATACCACTGTGTTCTCCTAAAGGAAAATGAGATTTGTGGCAACCTGCAAAGAGACAGATGCATTAAATCAGCAGATGCTGGTGACTTACAATTTGGTTTCCTCCATACTTGAAAGCTCTCACATTGCTTGAAACCACAGTTATCAGTGATGCTGAAGCAAAGACATTAATAAGGAACATAATCATATTGTTTGTGTGGCATGCGTATGTGGTGTGTATTATGGTACGCAGGAGTGAACAAACCTTGTCATAACAAACACACTTGGACATCTTTGCACTACATGTTGTAGTATGCTGTTTAGCTCATCTGCTGAGTGTTATGAAACTCTGAGCTTAGATCATATCCTCACTGAGGTTTGTTGTGTATTTCCACAATGTGCCCAAGCAAATGCCAGGAGAGTACCTTAAAATAAGCAATTCTGTTACTAACAGATACATACCTGTGCATTTGGCAGAACATCATTAAATAAAATACAGGTCAACAATACACGTTTTTGTGGAATCGTGATTTTACAAATACTTGCACATTTTTTTGAAACTGAAGTATCCTTTGTACATGGCACAGTTGAAGGTAGGATAGCCTGTTTGTAGCGGCAATTCAAACCTGAGGTTTCCCAAATACCTATTAGGAGAGAGAAGCACTGTGGTGTGAAATCTGTTGTCACTGAGCCATAACTGGAGCGGTTAGTAACCATCTTTTAACCATGCAGGCCTTGCTTCAATTACAAGGGACTTGTGAAATGCAAGTGACCCTGGGACAGGATTTATCTGAGTACTAAAGTTTTTCTTTGTCATTTGTCCTTCCACTGATGCTCCATACTCTTTTTTTTCCATCTTCTGCAGCTGGTACAATATGCCTATCAGTGGCTGCAGTACCAAGGAATTCAGTCTCACCTTACTCATGTGATTACAAAACCTGATAGTTTTCTGAAATAGATTGCAGCTGTTCTTCTGGTTCAGTATATATGTTATCACAGCTGATAAAATAGTGTAGTTGATGTACTGTTAAATGATCCATTACCGTAGTTGAAGTGTAATGCCACAGAGTAGTAGAAAATGAGGTACACTTTTCTCATCCCTGATGTTGCATTATCTCCTTTCTCAAGTGCCCATTTTTATTAAATCCAAGTGTATTAACAGATTTTATTAATTATCTATGTGGAGTAGTGTCTGTGTAATTTTGTGTCTTCCCTGCAGATATATGTGACTGGGTTTTATGCTGCAAGCTCCTTCATTCCTTTGACAATGAGTTGTCCTGAGTGCAGGTATAAAGTTCATGAAAATCCTGTTTATGTCTGTATACCTTTGTATAGTTTTTGGGAAAGCAGTACATTATCCTGCATGGTTCCTGTTACAGAAGTTGTGTAGTCCATATCTGTGTTGCCTATGGGAGAATCTGAAATTTCCTACAAAATTTTGGGTGAGAAATCACAAAGGAAAATGGTAACTGGAAAATTTAATTTGAGATAAAAGGTATAAAAATGTTTCATAAACAAATAAACTATAGCAGTGTGAGCTGTATAATAATGTGTAAAATTAGAGTGATGGCAATGAATTCATTTGTCTCGTAATACCATAGAATTTCTTCTTTCACTGAAAACTGAAAGGACTGTCACACATATGGTGAGGTGTTGTGAATACTTTTTTCTTGCCTTGTAGTTAGGAAATTCTGGCTGGAGCTGGCTGTCCTTACAGGGTCTTTGTGATTCTATTCAGGTTCTCTGAACAGTACTGTCTCCTGAGATATTGTACCATGTATTTTGGCTGTGATTAACCTGCTGCTTGATGATGGATGCATCAGGATTTGTCAAATGTAAGAACATACCTGTCTTACAGTCTACATCGTGTTCCTTCGCAAGAGACCATACTGTTCATGGTCACTGCTAGCAGAACCTCATATTTCAATTCTGTAATAATGTTCAGGTTACTGGAATATCTGTAACTTACTGACTCCATTGTATGGGATCTCACTTTGTGTGTATTTGTTAAGCTGTCCAGAAAATTTACTGTTATCATGGAACCCAAAGGCTCATGACCATAATACCAAGGTAAGAGCTCTGATTTGAATAATGTCATGGGAAAAATTATGTTCATGTGAGATTTCAGGCTTCTATTATGATGTAGTTGGGGCCTTTGTTCTTCTGGGATGTTGCATGGCATAGGTTGGTGGATTGTTACTGATAGGCTGTCTCAAAACATCAGTAAATGACTACCATCCTACGCCACATAGTGAAAGAAAGACTAAATTACATTTATTTAACATCTTCAAGTCCTGTTTTTATAGGTTGCACAACTTTAGGTTTTGTGGTTTAATTGCCTTTGTCTAAGCTGTTTCATTGTTTTGGAATACAGTACATTTGTCATCTTCAGATGAATGTGAGGCAGAGTGAGGAAGTGGACAGAGTATAGGTCTTGCAGTGAGAGTGCAAATTGTGGTATGGAGCAAGCTGTGCAATGGAGGGGTCATGTGTTGAGGAACAAAATTGGGAAGAAAAGAGCTAGAGGTATTCTGTTTGTATCCATCTTACCATTAAAGTTGTTACATTGTTTTGAAAGTATCCTGCTACCTGTTCATAGACCTCCCATGGGGTTATACAGAATTAAAATTAACAAAGATCAAATATAACATGAATTATTGTCCACTTAGGCCTATCTGTTTGATTATTGGTCCACAAAGCACGACTCATTTTATTCAGACCTTTTCATAAGCAGCAGGTCATCAGTTATTGGGAACTATGCTAGTTGACATGTGTGGATACTGGTCAGTGATTTGTGGTAGTTACAGTGTTGTACATGAGGGCACAATCTGTCTAACGCACTGGTAGAGGTAAGAAGTAAAAAAGGAAATTACATGTTTATTGGGGTAATGAAATGTAAACAAGAGCCGAATGCATGAGACCAACACGATATCTTGCCCTCGCTCTTCCAAATTGATATTTTGATATCCTTCTTTGTTAAAAATATAATTTGTGTCTTAATTTTTGAAATGCTGGTTTAAAATTTAAAATAGTACTGTTACAGAACAAATACCTTATGCAGATCAGTTTTTAAAAATGTCACAGGAAATTCTGAGATAGTGTTTGGATATTTTAAAGTTGGCAAATTTTGAATGGCTATTCTAAATAGAACACTGCATAACATGCTCATTTCCAGAACGTTCAGCCATTTGTAATGTGTATGTTGCATTGTTAGTTGCACTTCCTTTAATAGATACTCACCAAATGCTTCGCGTATAGCAAGACCTGCTCCCACCATTGGGTGGATTCCTGTCCGGGAAAAACGGCGCATGGGGTTGGGACTTGTATTGGGTGTGGTGGTTCGAGTAGCAGAGCCCGGCAACTCCTGACTGCCACTACGTGCGTACTGCCAAAGGTTGTCATTACTACCCTCATTCAGACTTCTGCGTGGCGTGGTGGAGTGTGATCCTATGGGTCTCAACTCCACGCTTGTTCCAGAAGATTGACTTGTGGGCCTTGAATGTGGCTGGGGGCTGGCAGGTTTTGATCTGGTTGGGGCTGTAAGTAGTATACCATCATCTACTTCCACACAGGACAGTACCAGTATATGGTACGATGTGACTGGATTGCTGCAGTGTTGTTTCAAGTGGGATTTTTGGCATGAAGGAAAGGCATCCTACCCGATATTGTATGTCAATTTTTACTGTATTTCCTATTCATTAATTTGATTAAAAACAAGTATACTTACACAGGTATGTTGATTTGGTGATTCTGTTGTCACATGGAGTTAATAGTTTATGTGCAGGCATAACACAACAAAAAATAAATTTGGGTCCCTGTGGGAAGTTTGAAGCAAGAATTTGAGAAAAATGACAGTTTAATTTTTATTTAGTGTTTATTTTCTTATTTCGTGATGGTTTATGTACTCAAAAATGATGTAGTGTCATATGAGATGTGGTAAGAATGTTGTGAATAATGGTTTCAGGTGGCTGTGGGGGAAAAAGAGTCATTGGCCACTAAATTTGTGATTCTGGTTTTCGTCTAGAGGGGCTTAGGGGAACAAAGGATATGGCAAAACAGCCATGATTCCAAACACATACCTTCCAAGTGTGAGGTTTGAGTAGGGTGATTTCAGGCAACAGAATCCTTCGTGAGAAGCTACTGGGTCCTCTCATAGACAGAAGTTGTTTACTTTTTGTGTAATCTTAAGACCTATTACTGTATTCACGAGAACCTACAACCTGTCCCTAGATGTAACTGAGATGTAGGGTGAGCAGATTTCTTGGATGAAAAATTCCATTCTCCCTCCTGCTATCTAATCTGAATACAGCTAGCTTCTAACACTTGGCTAAAATACAGACATTTGGATGTAGAATATTTAAGCCTTTGTATTTTAACAGGCCTTTTATTTGCTGCAGAATAGAGTACTGGAGAAGGTTTTGTTTTATATAATATACAGACTGAGGAAAGAAATGATACTGGAAGGAAATAAGAAGAATATTAATTTGCCTATCACTGAATGTGTCTGTTCATACAACAAGACTACCTGCACAATTATGCACTTCATGGGCACAAGCACAGTAATTTCCTGTTAGGGTGAGTGTGCTTGTCATTACACGGTGACTGAAAATGGCTGCTAATGCAAAAGAAATTGGTTGGACAAAGTCAAGCCATGCACAAACGTTTCCCTAATGGAGTCTGTACTGCAAAGTGAATTGTCATTTGGTGCAGTTCCTTCTGATAAATGTGGAGAGGCCACTTGTGATATGAAACAATTGAAATTACTTCTGATCATGACATGTGTTTTAGATTTAGAACAGATGCTTCCTGTCCGTGTTTTTCTATTACTACAACAATGATTGCATAATTAAAACATGGCACTCACAGTTTTAACATTGTTGCAGGTGTAGGCATGCAGCCATGTGACATTATTTCAGACGTGTCTCTTGAAACATTTATGACTCCCAAGACAAGTTGTTTTGTATGGATGTGAAAATTGGTCGTTCACACTGAGGGAGGAACATGGGCTGAGGGTGTTTAAGAATAGGGTGCTGAGGAGAATATTTGGGCCTAAGAGGGGCGAAGGAACAGTGGAGTGGGAAAAAACTACGTAATGAGGAGCTTAGTGATTTGTACTCCTCACCAAATATTGTTTGGGTGATCAAATCGAGAAGAATGAAATGGACGGGTATGTAGCACGTATGGGAAGGAGAGGAGAGGTTTATGCAGGGTTTTGGTGGGTAGACCTGAAGTAAAGAGCCACTTGGAAGACCCAGGCATAGATGGAAGGATAATATTAAGATGGATCTTCAGGAAGGGGGATGTGAGGGCATGGACTGGATGGATCTTCAGGAAGGGGGATGTGAGGGCATGGACTGGACTGATCTGGCTTAGAATAGGTACAGGTGGCGGGCACTTGTAAACGGGTGATGAACCCTCGGGTTCTATAAAATGCGGAGAATTTCTTGACTAGCTGAGAACCGGCTAGCTTCTCAAGAAGGCCTACTCCATGGAGTAAGTAAGATAAATAGCTGATGTCATTTTAATACACAGCGCTGTTAACTTTGCGGTGTCTCATATATAAATTATAAAGCCACAAAATATAAGCCGATATTGTCAAGTGGCTGGCATAACGAATTGCCTTCCTTGTAACGATTCATTTACGAAGTTACTCACTGGCTGTCTGAGAGGATTTATAACTGAGTATGTTTCGTGCATCATATTTAAACTGATAAAATAGAAGCCGTTTTATCAGTTTAAGGGGGTAAAAATCTGTGACGTCTGTTTAATTACGCCTACAAGAGGATGTCTGGTCACACTTCTCAGTTCCAGTCCTGTAAACATCTAAATACAAACCCAACACACCAACCCCTGAAATTAATTGCAGTTGTTCTTTAAGTATGAACTTAAGTTTCCTAAATATGACATTAACAACGCAAGATTTGTAGGATTGGAATTTCCTGCGTTATGAAAATAGACTTGATCAGTTCTTGCCAGAACGCCATCTTGTTTGTGTTTCTTGTTACCATTGCGTGTTCATTGAATAAGAGATGGACGTGAAGTGGATACAATTTCCCATAGTATCATAGTTCCATATTGCGTCATTTAAAATTTACTGTAATGTGGCTTGTCGTTATCTGTATTTGCTATAGTGGAAGGTAGGCGTTGTGTTTGTCTCAGGAAAATGTCAAGTCTGAACTGAATACTTTACAGTACAGTTCAGATTAATTCCACGAATGTGTCACCAGACATTGCGGAATAATACCATCCTTGGCTTATTCTGTCAATAACTGAACTGATGATTTATTAAATTATTGATTCGGTAATTTTGTTAGTTACTGACTTCGTTATATAAGGTTTCCGTCTTGTTGTGATGTCACACGGTCCGTCATCTTTGTCGCAGGAGACCCTCCATTGTATCTATTCAGTCCCATTCACATCTTCATCAACTGCGTCTCTTATATACTTTTGATTATTGTCCTTCCATATACAGAGTGATTAATGACAATGTCTTAAGTGCAGTTGCAAGCTAATTTAGAGTGCAGCTTTACACGTTTGTGTTATCTCATTTTTGTCTTGCTTTATGTCGTCACTGACTCCTCATTAATAGGCTTTTGTCAGTTCCGATAACACATTTTCAGCCAGCAAATAATATGGCAGGCACAAGGGTTGTTGAAGGCATGTGATAGGATAAAATGTTTCATAAGCATTAGAGGGCCAAATTACACGGGGCGAACTTTAATGAACAATGTCTTGGTACTGCCTTGAATTATGTATCTCACTTTCTCATGGAGGTGATATTTAAAACAAATGGGACTATGTTTTCCAAGGACATTCCACCACGTCAATGGGTATCAGTTCCCGACGTTCCGAAGAGACGTAATGCCATTATCTTCAAGGGTCTAGAGATTAGAGAAGAAAACCCATTCTTCTCTGACCTCTGTTCTATAATGTATTGGTCTTTGCAAATGAAATGGGTCCTGTGACGTCCCTCAGCTATCACAATTTAACAGTAAATACTAAAGTTTACAGCAGTTGATTACACAATTAAGAATCATCCAGTTCAAATTCTGGCGAGGTTTCTATTATGTTATGTGATTTATCTAATTTCCTCCACATTATTGCTGGGATGAAAGGTGAAGTACCTTTGCAGCACAGCCTACTGGTGTATAGGAGGCTACGAGGTTGGGCGCCATAATTTCTGAACCTTACGACTGGAGGTGGGTGGTCGGGTCGGCACTACAGCTATTTTTAAGAGCTGTGGTATCCATTAATTATGCGGCTAGGTGGTCCCTAGACCACAGTTTTGAATTTCCTTCTGGGAATGCAAGCCTGTGTTCGGCCCGTAGCCTCTGATTTTACTGAATTGAAGTACGCACAGACAAGGTTGGGGGAAGCATTGAATGTTTGATTACAAACCTAACAAGACTGCAGATGGTTTATCGTGTGATGTGGAACCCAGACTTCACCTCGCCGTTCTTACTTTCGAGTACCGTAAGGTTGCGCAGTACTACCGCATGAGAAAAGCATAGCCTTCCCTCGGCCGATTTTCACGAAGCTCGTGAATGCTTAACAGATCTGTTATACCGAATTTCGCCCATCTGTGACAATAAATGTGGAACGTACAGGCAGAAATTTATTTAAGCCCCTGAGTCAAGTATGGCTTTCATTGTGCCGATTTTCACGCAGTCTTTGTCACTGTTGGCAGCTTATGGACCGAATTTTATCCAGATCGGGTGAAAATTTTGGCTAAATCTTATTTACCCTCTAAGAAATATGGGTATGAGCTTTCTGCGCCCATTTTCACGGCACTCGCACGTCCAACTGCATCACGTTAAGACCATCTGTACCAAATGTCACCAAAATCGGTCGGGAAATATGGAAATTACGGGCAGAAATTTATTTACACTCTAGTAAAATGTGACTTGCAACTGCTCCAATTTTGACGTTACTTGCGCTTTTCAGTAACTTTCTTTAAAGAAGTCCTATGCCAGATTTAATGAAAAGCCGACAGTTGGTTAAGTCACCGCTACTGGGTCACGGACGGTCGCACTTGTTACTATACATAATTTTTTACTTAGTAATAAAAAACTTAAAAAATTGATGATCTGCCAATATTTCAGGAACATCTTCGCATAAGAATATTGTTATGTAATACATCTGTATTGGAGGTTAGGTGGGTCCCAGAGCTAATCTGGATGCTTTGAAGGAGACAAAAATTTCTATCTCCTGTGGGGAATTGTATCACATTTCCTCTGTTGTTCAACCCATAGCCTAGTCAGTGTACTGACTGCACTTTCCTGGCTCTCAACTACTGCCTATATCACACCTTGATCTTCATGTCACATCTGTCACAAATCATTGCGAGGAATTGTACTACCAAATCTTGCTCAGCAGTACATGAACCTTAAGAACTGACTGACCACCATATAACAACTGAAAACTCAAAAACTTTATTCTCACCTCTAGCAGTTTCCTCCTCATTTTCTTCAGTGATTGTTGCAGTACTGTTAATGGGGAGCTGTGGCATGATCACCTTAATGGAAATGCCATTCTTGGTGCTGTTTCATCCACTTTTACACTGTGTAGCAAACTGAGTGGCCCACACCTTCACCAGACTGTCACCTCAAGCCACATGGTAGGCAGTCTCTCATATTTAGTGCAGTCTGTTACTGGCAACTCACCTGTTACATCCCACAGTTATTGGCTCTTCCCCCACACTCCCACCCACCTGTCTCTTTCCACTGTTGTTGGATCAATTGTGTGGCCTGAGTTTGCTGCTAGCAGTGTAAATATTTAATGGTTTGGGTCATCGTTGCCTGGACAACGTATGCACGAAAGACTACGAAATTTTGCATGAATAAATTCTTAGGGTTTTCTCTGACTGAGCCAGTGAACCATAGTTTGTCAAAAATAGTCCTGTACATCTCCAAGAATAGCAGACAAAGAACAGTTACTGCAGTAGCTGTGAAAAAGTACCAGAATGGGGGGTGCTTTTATATTTTCTGTGCTACTGTAATGCTCTGTTCAAGATCTGGTTACCATTACAAATTTTTAGTGAACGTTTGGCATGTACAGTACTGTTCAGGCCCTAATGTTTAATGAAGAACTTGAGACTTGTGATAATGTACTTAGCTTTGGAAATTTGTTTTTACAAATGTAAATAAAAATGTTGTGTTCCTATTAAGTAATCAGAAGAATTCACACATGCTGTTTTTGCTATCCTGTAAAATACTGGTACCAGCAGAAGCATCATGTTAACAGTCAGGATTTGTTTTCTTGATCACTTGCACCTGTAAGTTTCTTGCTAGTAACCAGCTAATGCTTTGAAATCTACTTACTACACAGTGCACAGTACAACTGTTACTATGCTTGTACCTGACTATGATTCACTTACAGGCTACTGGATTATCCCCAAATTGTAATTAAATGTTTATCATATACTTTGTAGATTTGTCCAAGTTTGTAGTGATATTTTTGTTGCTTTTCCCTTTCTCCTTACACCAGTAAGTTATTACCACTTAAACTGTAGTATTAAGACTGTATAGTCTGAGGTGCAGAAAAATTGTTATGTAAATCAAAACAACAACAAAAGCAAACAGAAACTTTTAAATTTCTTCTATAGAGCTTCTTTCCAGAGGAACCAAATCCTACCCCGACCATGACTTGTTAGCGGATATATATATCACAATATATTTTATTGAAGTTCCTGTCATCCTTTTCGTATTGATTTGTTTACTGATGACAATGAGTCATGCACCTCTTCTATTCATAGCACATGAAAATTTGATGTTGATGGTTTAAAATTAACTTCCAATAATAGAAACACGATGCACTGTGAACTCCATGTCTTGTGCTTTAACTCATTAATGTCTACAGTCCTACTTATGATAGAGGGTGGACTTTTTTTTTGGGGGGGGGGGGGGGTGTGTGGGAGGGGGGCGGGGGGAGGGGTATGAGTTGTTTTTTTGTTTGTTGTTGATTTTTTGTCTGGGTGTGTGGTGGTGGGTGGGGTGGGGGGGTGTGGGGGGGGGGGGGGGGGGGGGGGGCTGCTGCAGTTGGGCGGTGGGAGAGTTAATAATTGTGTTTCTTTACAGTTTAGTTTTAGGCTTTGAAGGCTGATTTTGTCTTGGTTTGAATCTCAGGGAGGAAAATGGTTGTCCTGACTGAGAGAGACATTTTAAGATTCTCGTCACAGTGCCCTTTGAATATAGTATGTTTATTCTGTTTGACATTGTTCGTTATTGAAATGTATGTTGTCATGTGACGTGGTAATATTCTTCACCTTCCTACAGGGAGTGGTAATGTTTAGCCCTCCAGTTTGGTACTTTAGAAGAAACAAAAAATCTGCTGCCTCTCAAATTGTCGTCATCAGGTCACCCCACATTTTCCTGTTGTTGCTTATCCATCATTATGTTATCCGTCAAGCAGTTGGACAACCCTCTCCCTCCTCCACCAACAAATTCCATGTCACAGAAAGCAGTAAGTGACTCCATGGAGCAGAACCCTTCTTGGCAAGCTCATGGTTCCTCAGCAAGGAAGAAAGTCCCCGCTTTTAATGGAACTCAGAGTTTCATTACCATATTAACAAAAAGCCTACCACTTTTCCTTCTTCTGAGCAGCCAGATTAATCAAGTCCATGCCCTCCTATAATACTTCTTTAACCTTTTTACGCCTAACGACGACTATAGTGGTCGTACTGCACCGCTAACCTCTAAATGTTGCATTTTATATATTTATTCAACAAACATATGTACTGAATATTTTAAACATGGTATATACTCTCCGTTTTTTCCTCTTCAAAATGCAGTTTGTTTCATAATTCTAACATATTTGGTTCCTGTTATATTCACATTTTATATACAGAGTGTGCTAAAATTTAAAAAAATAATTACGGCGCCAAAAGGTTAATATCCCTTTTAATATTAGCATCCCATCTGTGTGTTGGTTTTCCAAGTGGTCTCTTTTCTCTACATTTTTCCACCAAAACTACGTACTTGTTTTCTTTTTTCCCTTTTGCCTACCACGTGTCCCACCCACATAATTTCCCTTGATCTTGTTCTGATTACCCAACTGGTATTTGACAGGAAGTACAACTAATCAAACTTTTCATTGTACAGTTTTCTGTGGCACCCTGTTATTTAGGCAGAGATATTTCCCTGTTTTTGTATACCCATAGCCTATGTTCTTCCTTTAATTCGAGAGACCAGGTTTCATGCATGCAAAACAACAGGCAAAATTAGTAACCAATATTAATACTTAGAAATATTGAATGGATAAGTTGTTAGATTGTTGTAGTTAATTGAACTGAAAGTGCTGGGAGCATGTTTAGAAGACCTGTGTTTTATAATAAAGGCTGTGCCAGTTTGAATTACTTTAAGTTGCAGTCTGTGGTGTGATGTTGTATAAGAAATGAGCAGAATAAATGTGTCAGAACTGCAGAGCAAGGTGTGTTTTAATACAATTATTCATTATCCATATCCAGCTCAGTCTTCTGGAGCAGCACGTTCTAGGAGATACCTCCACCACAATTCTGTTTGCATTTCTTGTTTCACAGATACAGCAACAAGTTCATGGCTTCAGCAAACGTGTAATTTTTGTTTCATGTTTTAGGCACTTTCACATTACTATGAAAGGTGCCTATTACTTTCATCATACGCATTTGTCTGTCTGCCTATCTACCTGCATGTATCAGGGTAGGTCCTACAGGACTGATTTTCGTGAAATTTGATATTGGGGAATTTCATGAAAATTGGCCGAGAAATTCCAAATTTGGTTAAAATCGGGCAAAAATAGCGGACACTTTGGATGAAGGCGTAATACCTTTTATTGTTGCCAGGGACATTAAATCGCCATAAAAGCACTCATCTCGAGTGAAATGGTGTCGGGTTATTAGGATAGCCGATGAGGTGTAACATTATGCGAACATGCCACAACGCATAACTGTTGTGTCATTGTAAACCCGTTAGTTTTTGTGTTACTGCGACTTGTTTGTATAAAATATAGGTAAATACCATTTTGTCGGACAGTTTCCATGACAATGCAGAGAGATGCATGCATTTGTTGACTTTTGTGCTATAACAATTATTTACAAGTTATGCTTCATATAAAAATCATTATAATACTACAGTCACTTCTCCTACATTACAGATATATTCTTTCTTGAGTGTGATGTCATAAGTCAACTGCACATTAAGAAAATAAACATTCTGTTGTTAGTCTGGTATATTAAGAAGGGAATGTTTGAAGAACTGATCATGAAGCATGTACTTGTGTAAAAATATTTTTAGAAAATTGACTAGAAAATATGTATAAAAGGAAATGACATTATCACTTTATAAAATTCCTCTTCTCTAGCATCACGTGAATAAGTTTTTTCATTTTTTTACTTACATTTTTTTTTTTTTGAGCTCCTTGGTTTCAGAAGCATTGAGCGACAGAATAATCATTGTAAATAATGTCTCAGGAAATATATGAAAGTAACTGCGTCATGTTTAAGGTATTTTTCTGGAATTTGGTTTGTATGAACTGAGCATAACCATTCAGAATCTGAGTCAGCAGAACTAGTCATCCGATTCCAATACAGAATATCTCAGATATGAAGCAGGGGAGATGTTTGGTGACAACTGCCTTGAACTGATCGTACCTTCAGAATTACCTTCCTTGAATAGTGCCATTAGTATACCAGGCCAACTTGGTACCAAGTAAAGAAATCTAAAGTAGCTGAATCCACACTATGAACTATACTGTTTGTAGTTTACTGCATTATACATCACAGCAACTTAAACAGAAATTACAGGGTTGCAATATAATATAGATTACCTTCCTGTCAAATTTGGTGACCTAATGCCTACTGTGTTGTGTAATCAAATGTCTGTAAACATCTTTCAAGAACCAGCTTTTCTAGTCATCAAACCCTGTCAAGGAAGTGTGCTTGGTTGTGCAATTTGCAGATGTAAGCAGAGATAGTATTGAAATTGAAGTTGGAGAGAAGAGCTGTGAAGATGTAAATCACATTGATATGGCTCATGATAGACAGTCCAGGTTTCATAAGGAGAAGAAAATATTTGGCCAATTGCATAACCATAAATGCCTTCAGGAGATCCCATATCCTGAAGTCAGTAAGTCACATGAAATTGTGCAGATACCATTGTCTTTCTATGGTAAATTAAATGGAGGCTGCAAAGCCTTACTGTGAGATTCCAGTGCCTGATGAAATGTATGCAGTAAATGTGTTTACTCACCGTTACATGTTGGTAGCACGCCACGCAGGAGTGAAGCGTTAATGGTTGTGTTTGTTGAGTACTACCATGAACTCCACTTTTGTTACGTATTGATTATGTGCCCCCCCCCCCACACACACACACACACATGCACACACACATGCACACACACATGTAAACATAACAATCCTAAATATAGTGCAGTCTGAGGCATCTTTTAAATGAACTTAACATGTGTATATAGTTAAGGCTAACATAACAGATGCCAATGCTGGTCACCTTGATTTATTACTATTTCAAAAGGAAATGAGAAGTAGGGAGTCCTGTTACATATCTTTAAATACTTTAAATATATATTTTGAATCTGTTGATGCAGGGTACTTAAAAATTGACACTTCTGTGTTACATATTTACTTCTGTCATTGAGGAATACAAAGTATTATTTGCATAACATGATACTTTAACACTGGTACATTCCAATGCAGAAAGTATTAGCTGTCTCTCAGGTGTACCAATCTGCATAAACCATCTGACATCAAAGCTGGGTTATTTGCAAGATCATCATGTATTTCTTTTAAATTGTGTATTAATATTACACAGACTGCCAGAATAATATAGGCAAGTGGCTCTACATAATTTAACTCTGAATAAATTGCCAGTTTACCATCTCAAGGATAAATATCACAAGAGTTGGGGGCAAGAACTGTTGTGGAGCAAATTTCTTTGTGGAAAATGGACACTTCATTTTCTGGTGTTTTGTGAATATTAATGTTGTGAAGGTGTAAAAAATATAACATACGAGTAAGTAAACAATTATATGTGTCATGTGTTGCATGGGTTTTCCGTCTTATTTATTAGCTTCTGGGTGTGCATGCCACATGTATTGAGCCATTACTAGGATTGTTGTTCTTGTTTGTCATGGTAACCAGCAGTGGTGGAGTGAGTAATCAATATCACTTTCATTAAATGGGACATTTCCTACATATATGAGAGATCTTGAATGATAGTAATGTTAGGGATTTGAGATGGAGTATAATCAGGAATTCCATAGAGTTAGCCTGAAGTATGTAGTACCTTTAAGCATTGATGAAGTAATTACTGCTTGAGTTTGAGAGTTAATATGTCAGAGAAACTGGGTCTTAGCCTGCATTCTATTCATGCAAGTGATGAATTGACAGATATTTCAAAGCAGAGTATGATTAATGACTGTCAGTTTGCAGTACAGACTGCAGCTAAATCGTTGTTATGGTATCTTAGATTATTAGTGTTTCCTGTGTCACCCCATGTGGAATATATAATGATGCAGTGAACCACATCTTTAATGTGTGTTTGTGATTTTCCTCGCTTAAATTAAGATGGAAGAACTGTCTGTTTTGATGGTATTTTTCCTGCTTTATCCCAGCACTTGTAGGTGAAAGTGTAATAATGCTTTTGAACTGCAGACGTACAGTCTCAGGTTGGACGTGAAGTTGATCATGAAGTAGATCATGGCTTTGCAAGTTAGTGTTCGTGGCCCATTAGAGACTACTGAAGGCACTGGGTGTAACTTGGGAAATTTTGGTCAGGTTAGCTAGTAGCCTGACCACAGCTTACACTGTGTGTCCTCTGAGCAATTTGTATTTGTTTATTTCTATCTTGCTGTTTCTCCATTAGAAATCAGTTTATGTTCCTTGGTGTGTCCTCTACCTGCATTACTCATCACACTCCTCTTGTTTCAACTGTTCTTAGGGCAGAGTTGTTTTATTTCATTTAATAATGGGACTGCCTGTGAGTTCAGTAAGTTCAGTCCTAGTGGAGGCTGAGATTTTTCTCTGTATCATGCAAACTTACAAAAATGAGTACTGGGGGCTCTTTTTCCAAGCATAAAAGGACTGCAGTGTGAATTGTTTTGGTCACATCAGTGCATGAAGTAATAGGCTGATGTTTACATGCCAGGAAAACTTTAGAACTGCTTTGCTTAGTTATTAAATGCTGTCTCCTTCACTGTACATGTTGGTGTGATGTTGAACATTTTATTGGTGCAGTCAGTATATGAATTAGGCTGTGGGCTAGACAGTGTGGGGTTGGAATCTTATCAGGGCCAAGAGATTTTTCCCTTCCTGACATTGTCCAGACTGGCTCTGGTGCCCACTATGGGGTAGTCCCCTGGGAGTAAAGTGACTGGGGGGGGGGGGGGGGGGGGGGGCCCTTTTTTTCATGGGGGTTTGGGTTTAAAAAATGTGGGGCTTTTTCTTTCACCCCCCCCTATTGGCGGTGGGGGCAGGCCAGGGAAAAATTTTTTTTTT
>Ga0123355_10005845_pt1 | contig 18099 bp, 14 predicted proteins | sample TergutEmb28metaG_3_FD_89872 | JGI IMG/M metagenome (GOLD analysis project Ga0123355, IMG submission 89872) | Embiratermes neotenicus P1 segment gut microbial communities from Petit-Saut dam, French Guiana - Emb289 P1 | ecosystem: Host-associated > Arthropoda: Insects > Digestive system > Gut ... | reverse complement strand
TGGGCGGATAATATTAGGATGGATCTCCAGGAAGTGGGATGTGTGTATATGGACTGGATTGGGCTGGCCCAGGATAGAGACAGGTGGTGGACGCTTGTGAGTGAAGTAATGAACCTTCGGGTTCCGTGAAATGTGGGGAGTTTCTTGACTAGCTGCAGACCAGTTAGCTTCTCAAGAAGGACTCTGCACCATGGAGTAAGTATTGTATTACATTACATTGTATTGTGTTGTGTCATATATCATTTCATACATCATACATCACATTATATTATATTATATTATATTATATTCTATTATATTATATTACATATCCTTTTCCCTGGCATCACTTTCAAATTAATATACAATACAATGATGGCCAGACAGAAGACAGCCCAGCCAGTACAGTGACTAGATCATGTGCTGGACAACCCAAGGTTCAATCCTTGGCAGTGACAAGATATTCTCTCTTCTCCAAAATGTGCAGACCGGCTCCGGCTACAACCCACCCTCCTACTCAAGGGTTACCATCTGTATTACCATGTACATTATCTAACGACAATTCCTCAGTTATATTGTTTGCAGACATACAAGTGTAATTATTAGTGACCTATGTTTCATAAATTTTGAAAGAAATTTGAATATATTGTTTAAGACAATGAAGAAGTGGTTTAACTCAAACCTTCTTTCATTGAATTTTGATAAAACGTATTATATGCAATTTATAACTAAAAATATATTTTTAAATAAAATAAATATTGAACATGAAAATAAATTGGTTACACAGACTAATTTTGTAAAATTTTTGGGTAGAACAGTAGATAATACATTCTCTTGGAAACAGCATATTGCTACAATTACTGCCAAATTAAACAAAGCTTGAAGAAAGAATACCAACAAGATGCAACAATATAGATGATTTATTGTCAATTCCAGATGTTGATTATTGACTAATGTCTCGACATGTTTTGGGCATAAAGATGCCCGAAACATGTCGAGACATTAGTCAATAATCAACATTGGAATTGACAATAAATCATCTATATTGTTGCATCTTGTTGGTATTCTTTCTTCATGCTTTGCTCATGATGCACGGTCACAGAAACATAAACAAAGCTTGTTACATAACTAGAAGATCTAGACTGTATTTATCACAGGTTGCATTAAAAATGGTAAACTATGTTTTTTTTTACTCAGTAATGTCCTATGGTTTGATTTTTTTGGGGGCAATTCAACAGCTGGTGTGTATTCGAATTACAGAAAAGAGCTATTAGAATAATAATGGGGGCTAGGAACAATGACTCATGTAGAGAATTCTTTAAACTCCTAAAAATATTACCCTTATATGCCCAATACATATATTCTCTGTTAATGTTTGTAGTTAACAATAGGAATTTATTTTTGGACAATGCGGAATTGTACACAACAAACAAAAGGAATAGCAATAACATACATCCCCCTTTATCTCACCTAACAAAATACCAAAAAGGAGTACATTATGCCAGAATTAGAGTTTTCAATCATTTGCCAACTTCCACAAAGAAAACAGCAAATGAGACACGAGTGTTCAAACAGATTTTAAAGAGGTTTCTCCTGGATAATTCTTTTAATTCCATGGATGAATTTTTTAATTTTCAGGAATAAGATATGTTGTAGTTTATAATAACTTACGACATGATGTATTGATAATTTAGTATGTACATTTTATATACAATTGTATGGTTATGATGTCTGTAATTCAACAGATATATTGTGTATTACATTGTGACTGTCTCCACATCCTTGGGATGCTCCTGTAAATGGATATATGGAAGTAATAAAACTCTGAACTCTGTACTCTGAACTGAAAGCGTTTCCCCCTCATATCACGCAGATGAAGCATGAAGTTGACCACTGACTTCCATACAGTGCCAAGCTTAAGAAGTGGAATTCACACTTGGCTTTCAGTTTCATGGTACTTATTAACACACCACTTCATGCATGAATGTCATATTTCACATGCAGGCATATCATTAGCACAAACAAATTTAATTTAATCTGTGACCAGCCATGTACCAAATTAGATGCATGAAAACCTGATTGTGATAATGTGCTGCCTGGTCAGTGCTACAGCACAGTGACATGACCCTGGAGCAGTCATAGAATGGATTTTGGCAGGTAAACACTGAAGGAAGTAGGGGGAAACCTGTTTTGCTGTTACTTTATTCACCATAAATCTCATATGCATTCACCTGGGATGACATCTCAGGAATGAAGCCTTAACATATGACCACCTGGACTATGGAGTTGTGACATGGGTTATGTCATAAGCATATAATTACTTTATCAACAAAAGGATCTTCAAATTTTCCAAAAATCTAGAATAAATTGCAAAATTCTACATAGCACAAAGGCAACAAGAGTAAGTTCCATACTGAAGACCCACAATTTTCATCCAGTGAATTCACGCACATTTTTTAACACAAGGGAAAAATATGCAATAATTATGCTGAAAATATTAGGTGTGATGGTGCAAACTGTCATTGCTTGGGTGAGCAGGGACCCAGGATATGTGTACTCCTGATACATTTTGTATAACATGCCCTACAAACACAGTGAAATTAAATTTTGGGATTAAGTCTAACACCTTTCACATATAGAGATTCCACATTACATAACTGACAATACAGCAGGGTGTTTCTTTTGTTGCAGCTACCATGGGATATCTTCAAAGATGCGTGTTTTCTGTGGAAGAAGTTGATATAATGGGAGAGACAATAAAATAAAGATGCTCCATGCCACTATACTAAGAGCACTCATAGAAATCTCATGGACTGATCCACCTCAACATTTTCTTTGAGCTGATACACTTGCCACTTCAGTGTATTGACCTATACACCACTTCAGTAACCCAAGGAATCACAGTTAAATTCACAGCAGGGGTGATACAATTTTCTCTTGTACACAGCGCCCACCCAACCTCTTATTCAGTTGGTACAAAGCTCCATTTTCCCAAGGGTAAAGCAGCAGGAGTGTGAAGTTGACCATTTGGGATCTTCATCTAGTTCCAAGGTCAAGACTGAGAGGAGCTAAACTTACACTCCTCCACATGCCTTCATGGTTTTCACAGGGACAACTTTACCTTCACCTTTCAAATTTCATTGTACAATTCTAAAGCACAAATATATTAAACCTGAAACTAAACTGTAACTGTTGCCACATTTCACAGCAGGAACATCATGAATGCACTTGTCACCATACAATGGCAGTTAGCGTAAATTATCATACTACACATCTTGTTGCTTATTGTTTATTATGTTACTTGATGTTGCTTGATATCAGCTGCACACAGCATTCTGTGTCAAATGACAGGCATATACAGGCTGAATTGTAACAGACTGTCAAGAAAGTTGCCATGAACTATTTAAAAACATTAACCTTACAAACATATTGAACAAATGACAAACTGACAAACACAGTTTTCAAGAACATACTGAGCACCTTGCACTCCAGCTGCAATCTGCAGATTGTTTTTATTACATTACCACGAAAAGCCCATTGCATGATCAGTACATATTATTGACATTAGTCAGAAATACATTCATGTCAATAACTTTACATGCAGAATGTAGTTTATAAACAACCTGCATTCCAACTGTCAACATCTTTCAAGCATGCCAGCATGTTGATATCGCTCTGACCTTTGTGGTTGACAAAAAAAAAAGCCACAATTAGTACTGCTAATATTTCCTTCACACGGTCAATATGTGTATAATATAGGAACTCAACTGCAAACCATTAAACCACTTTTCGCCAATACATGGACTAATCATCTACACCACCCTTACACGATAAATATTACTACTAATATCGTAACAACGGCAATACACACTTAAGCATAAAGGGTTCTTTAAAAATTGCTTCGGTTTGTTTTATTGTCGAATGGGTTTAACCATTTAAGCTACACCTCGTGGGCTAGGTAACTTGTAACTCGGGGTATGTGAACTTCACAGTTGCGCAGCACTATTACCATACTGCATTAACGTTTATGATTTTATATCGAAATACGTATTCATAAACGTGCATAAAATTGGGAAACTGGTTACCTTGCATCTTTCTTTTCGCCTTCTGTGTTGTTGCCACTATCAGCTTCTGCAATAGGTGAAGAAATTTTCTCGTCCTCTGACTTGGATACATCATCTTTTTTACCAGTACCACCCATCCAGGAACTCACTTGATTTGTAAGTCCCGAAAACATTTTGAAATGATTCAGTCAAATACACAGTCACAATAATGTCAAATCACTGTTCACTGACGTTGAACACACGTATACGATCTGTACATACTCGCAATCCGCCAACCAGCTAACCTGACAGTTCCGTACACAACTCTAACGTTGACTGTTACCTTAATGTTTCGGGGATCGAAGTTGTTTTTTAATTAATTCATTTATATATACTTCCGATAGATGTCGCACAAATGCAAGTGTTCTCCATAGAGAAATTGCTGAAGATTCTGCAGCGGCCATCTTGCAGCAGGCAATATCATTACCTCCCACAGATCATCTAGTATACTGACATTAAACTACATGTAAAATCCAAACAGAAACCGTTTAAAGTAATATTGCAACAAACATTCGCAAAGAGATGTTGCATGAAATCGAGTTTTATCCTCTTCATGAATGATTTTACGCAACAAGGAAGATTGATGCAATTAAGTTATTTCGAATTTGAATGAAACAAAATAATTATTATATAAAATTATATCCTTTGTTAAAGATCTAAACGCTTTAGGGACAAGATTCCCATTCATATACAGCACGTATACATAAGTGTCAAAAGCATGTTTTCTCAAAGCCGTTAAAATAACTCTTCGAAAAACCATCCCGCGGCTGTGGCGCAAAAAAAGAAAGGCATTGCGACTTATCTGAATGTGCGGGACACCTGACACCCTTACACCTCATTAAATTATCCGAGTGCATAAACTTACAGCAACATCCTCGTTGCAGAAATGTGCACATTAATCTGAATGAAATCATACAAAAGCCCACTAGCTTATCTTCGTTATATTATTTGAAATGCCAGTTAGATCATCAATTAACTATGCTTTACGACAGGGAAGAGTCCATTATTAAATAGTGGAGAAAGGTAGAAGTTTCATTGTTGTTACAGCGCTTCCAAACCTTCTTTCTCCATGCACTATCTTGGATCTATTCACTGCAGCCAAAATTACCACATTTTCACGTCCAAGAAAATCAATGTTGTGAAAAAGACGGTCCGCCTAAATTAACCATACACTGCCCAACTTACATCCAAGATATTTGAAAACTATTGCAATGAGGTTTCATACTGTATTTTTATCCCACAAACATAAAGTACACTGAACACCATCGTAGCACGTTTGAGCTTCGTTTATATATGTAGTTGGTAGGAATCGTGGTCAAGATACCGCCATCTCTGGGATAAAAAGATGCAGTTTTTGTTGTATAGAGGTTTGTATTCAGAGTTTTAGGTGAGGACGCTGTGTGTGCGAATTATGATCTTCGTGTCATGTAAGTACTATTGGAAGTGTTACTGTTGGTGTGTCTGTGTTCTTATTAGGGCCGGTATAGTGTTTCTTTTGTATAATAGCCTGCACGTTCAAGATGGGTTTCGACAGGAAGGGACATTGTGTATATCTCAGCGGGTATGGTTTATGTCTTGGCTTTCTTCTGATTGGACAGTAGAGTGAAAGATGCTATTCTATTATTTGATTGATGTTCGAAACAAATGTGTTTAAGAAGAGGTTAGGAGTGAAATACTCATTTCTTGTGTTTGAATTTGAGTACTGTAGTCACTACCCGTAGTTTGGGAGCAGGGTGTACTGTCCAGTGCTTCGCGGTTTTAAACGCGGGCGGTATTACTGTCCATTTCAAATATCTTACTTCAGATATTTGTTTCGTGCATATGATTAAGCGTGTATGATTAAAATATATGTTAGAAAGTGCGACGGATTTCGTTATTTTTCTTCAGAACCCCAACGCATTGTGAGAGTTCGTGTGTTGTTTTCCTTTGAAACAATATTTGTTTATAGTAAACTTCCTGGTAAACGTCAAGTGTGCAGAAGTGTTCTGCATCAGTTAAAATGCAAGTGTTTGCTTGGAAAAAAACGTTTTGGTGAGATTTAATTTCACATCGCAGTGCGAATTTTAATGTCAGTTTGGTGAATTTTTGTTGTGTTTAAATATCAGAGTATATTATATGGCCGTGAATTATTTATAAAATGAACTCGTGATTGTAAGGGCATTTTAAAAATGGTCTCTTTGAAGACAGTTACTTTAAAAAGAAGCTTGTCAACAGTGTGTAGGACAAATTACCAACATAAAGATTCCCTTTGGAAATGTGACAAAAAGAGTTCAGATAATTAGGAATTCGGTAACAAATCAAAATCACGGAAATGAAATATTATGTGTTGGTTATATTCGGTCATTGTGTGCTGTGGTCTGATTCAGAATATTCTATCTTCTAATTTGCTTTGTAAAATATAAGGATTAAGATATATGTGTATGTAACTTGGTATCTCATGTTAAGGAATGATCTTTGGCTGATAATATCTGCAAACATGGTACATATGTACATATTTGGATCTGTGAGGGAGGAAATAACAGAAGACTGGAGAAAACTGTGTATTGAGGTGTGTTATGTTATGATTTGTACTCCTCACCAGATGTTATTCAAGTGATCATATCAAGGATGATGAAATGGATGAGGTGTGGCATGCATGGGATGGAAGGTATTTGCATACGGGTTGTTGGTTGTAAAGCATGGAGCAAGGAGACCATTTGATATTTCTAGGCAGAGGTGGGAGGATAATATTAATATGGATTGTAAGGAAATAGGATGGGAGGGTGTGGACTCGATTCATATGGCTGGGGATTACGGTAGTGAACCTGTGGTTTCCATAAAATGCAGGAAATTTGTTGACTTGCTGAGGGTCTTATAGTTATTGAAGAAAGGGTCCTTTCATGGAGTTATGTAGCTTTAATGAAATATTTAAGTTTTGTCAGGTCAATATGTATATTAACAAGTCACATTCAGTTGACCTCATAATCACTACACATAATTGGGCAACAGTTCATTCTTAAGCCATTAATTATTTATCAGCTAAAGATTTTTTTTCTTCTTCATAGAAAACACATCATGTCCCTGTTACAGGAACCATTTGGTTAATATGGATTACAGAAATCTCAGGTTATCATTTCAAAAACCAATATATGAATCCAACAATGCATATACAACCCCAACATCGTGCAAAATACACAAGTTTCTCCACAGTTTCTGTTTCTATATTTTTATAGTTTCTAGATTTTAATCCTTTGTATTCCATCATATGCTATATTTGACCCGCTTTAGTTTCTGTTTTTCAGAATCGTCATCCAATCAGCATTTCATCTGAATACCGCACCTCACATCTAAAAGTTTCTTACACTAAAGAACCCACAACTTAGCTCCAATGAAGGCTATATAAAAACTAAGCGTGATCCTGTCCAATCATCATGAGTCAGAATTACTGTGATTGCAACTGTTCAAAATCACCAGATTGCTTAGAGGAACATTTTCTTATCTACAAAGTCTACAATATAACTGACATCTATATACACCCTAATTACGTTCAATATAAAGTGGTCAATTGTAAAATGAGACCTCATTTAAATTCAAATAACTTGAAATGCAGTAATTCTTCTTAGCATATTTTACTGTATGCATTACCTGATAATGGCCCATTTTAGCTGAAACATGTTGTAAGAAGATTTCCCATATATATATATAATAAACATCATGGATTCTATTCAATGCTGCCTTTTTCTGTACTATTATAATCATAATAATAATAATATGTTTCAAACCAAGATTAGAGAAATCATTCCTGTTCACTATGATAAACATATGAAAGCTGTCACACCATTTGCTAAAAACACTCTTCACTAGGATACACACATAACAGGTTACATTTTGAAATGCATGCGGTAACCCTTACAGGACATCTCATAAAATGACCATTTTTTTCCCTCCACATTGAATGTGGATTTAATGTTAAGACATGCCAATACAAGTTTTAAGCTTCCTGCGTACACTACCTGTGATGATGGAACGGACAGAGTGTTCCGAAACTTCGGCACATAAAATTCAGGTGCTGGGGAATCACCCTAAAGAAAGAATATGACAGTTTGTAAGTTGTTATTTAAGGCAGACATGGTAAGGATAGTGGCTCATTTATGCAATATTCCGTGAGGAATACACCACTCAGCATGTTGAGGGAGAATGGTATTAAAATGGGTCAACGTGTTGAATATGAAGATGTGGACAGGATTAATTGCCTCAGAATTGGATCCATTTAGTATGTTGTGAGCACAGTGGTGAATACTGGGTCTCATACAAAGTAGGAGGAACTTCTTAGCAGGTCAGGTGTGTGGTAACTTCAAGAGGGAACATATACACTGTGTGCTAGTTAGTAATGCATGTGCCATGTAATAACAAATTGTGTAACGTATTAAAATGTTAGTGTCAGCTGTTAAAGAAAGCAAGCTATAGGTCCCCGGGCTGCAGACTTGTAGTTGATACTGTAAGTGGTTCAAGTAAGTGGGTAGGAGGTACCACACAGTCACCTGAAGTCCTGTTTGGTTTACACATTAACTTAGTTCCTATTTTGATGTTGAACATTTTGAGAATTTGTAGCAGTGCTGGGTGGGTTCTGTAAGTGGACATAGCAAGGAGCACAGGCTATAGGCATAAGGCATTGTCTGCTGGTGGGTCAGCAGACTCTTCAGATAAGGGCGATAGCTGCAAATATGTTGAATTAGTAGTGGCAAACAGGCAACAAAAGGTGGATTTTCATTTGGAGGGGGGGGGGGCTTCTGAGCAAGGAGCCAACAACTCTTCGTGGTAAAAGTTTAACATATTGTGAAATGTTACACAGGATTGTGAAATGTTATGTATGACCTCGCGATTGAATTGATTCCTTGGAATAAGCTAAGATTTGGGCAAGGCCTGCACCATTTATTCTAAATCATCTTTCCTCCTGTTTGTTATCCAAAAACTTAAGGATTACAATACAGAGAACTGTCGTGTTGCCTGTTGTGTTATATGCGTGTGGAACTCGGTCTGCAACATTAGGGGAAGATTGCTGTGCGTGTTCAAGAACAGGTCTCTGAGGAAGATATTTGGACCTGAAGAGAGGAAGTAACAGGAGACTGGACAAAATTGTATAATGAAGGGCTTCATTGTTGTCACTCCACACCAGATATGATTTCGGTGATTAAATCAAGGAGGTAGAAACGGATGTGGGCTTTGGTGGGGAAATCTGAAGGAAGGGGACCACTTTGAAGACCTAGGAATAGATGTTAGGATAATATTGAAATGTGTCTTCAAGAAATGGGTTTGGAAAGTGTGGGCTGCATTCATCTGGCCATTATAGGGTCAGGTGGTGGGCTGTTATGAACATGGTAATGAACCTTCAGCTTCCATGCAATACAGGGCATTTCCTTACCATCTGAGGAACTATTAGCATCTCAGGCAGGACTCTGCTGCATGCAGTCAGTCAATATTTTGTTTCACTTTTACTGCGGCAATTGGCCCAGAATTTCGTTGTCACCCATTTAAGCATTTGTAGCAGCAGTCATCAGCTTCTGGACACATTAATTTATGAAATTCAATATTAAATCCAAGGGTATAAGTCTCTGAAATGTGTGATGCATTTTTCACATTTGTAATCTTTGTTTCTAGCTGAGTGACGGGGAATGACTGCTGCACCTGTGAACTGTTACTGATATCACCATAGAGGATGGAGAACTGGAGTGAAAGCCAGAATTCTTCAAGCACAGCCAATCTTTCAGGGATGAAAGGGGTGGTGCAAGAAGATACTGTGAACAATGGAGAAAGTGAAGGATGTGAACAGAGTAGTGATTGTTGTAATAAAATTGTTGGTCAGAATAGGTGTGAGGACAATGTGAAGGAGGTATCAGGGGTGGACAGTTATGAAGCCAGTAATGCAGTTGGTGATGTGTCACCAGCTGAAGGTGTAGAGGACAAAAAGGATGATGAGAAAGAAAATTCAGTGTTAGATGAGGAAGCAGAGAAGGAGTTGATGGACGAAGAAAACACAGATCTGACTGAAAATGAATCTTCAGCAGAAGATTTGGAGAAGATAGATGGGATTGGGGATTTAGATGTGACAAAATGTGGTGAAACAGTGGATGATGACAAGGATGATGAGCCATCAGATACTGTGGAAGAATCAGAGGATGCAGAGAATTTCACAGCCAGTGTTGATGAACAAGAAACTGTATCAGCAGAACTGGGCTTACCAGGGGAATGTGGCAGCTTGAATGAGGAGACGGTCGCGGATGTAGAGGTCGCTAATACTGAACAGGAAGACTCTAAAAAAGACGAAGCTGATTTGGACACTAATGATAAAGAGCCTTCTACCCCTGATAGGTCAAGCAAAGTGACAGAGGACAACTTAGAAGAAAATTCAAGCCCGGATGATGAAGCGTCTAGGAATCCAACTGACTCTAATGTTAATCTAGTGCAAGAGGAAGAGATGAGCATGAAAGTGAGTGAGGAGGCAGAGGGTGAGCATTCAGTGGAAGGGGAGGATCAGACAGTGGATCAAGACATGCAGGTAGAAAACAGTGAGAAGAATGAGGGTGAAACAGTGGATGTCAGTATGACCAGTGTAGATATGAGTGATGGTAGAAATGAGTCCATGGAAGTGGTCAGCCCCACTGATCAAGACTCGGCTAGTAAGATGAATGTTTCTGAGGCTGATAAGGATACCTGTGGTGGTGAGCAGATGGAAGTCAGTGAATCCACAGAAGAGAATGAAAAACCTGACAATGAAATGGAAGACGGGTTAAAAAATGATGAACTAGAGGATACTTCAAAAAGGACGGAGGAAACGGATGATGGTATAAAGCAGCATGAAGCTCAGGAAAGTGTTACAAACCAGAGACAAGGAAGTGAAGATGATGGTACAGAAAAGGACAAAGAAATTCAACTTGGAGAACAATCAGACAAACCTGAGAGTATGGAAAGCGCTGAGAACGAGCAACATAGTGCTGCAAACAAGGATGAAGAACCATCATCTGAAAAGGAAAAGACTGTTAATACACCTGAAGAAAGTGGCTCTGGTGAAGATGCAGATGAAACTAAAAGCAGTGTGCCTGTTGCTGCAGCTGACAAAGAAGAGATAAACTCGACAGCAGCTGACAAGTCGTTAAATGAAGCAAGTGGTAAAGATAAAGATAAAGCTGATGAAGAAGTGTGCATAATACCTGATACTGTGCTGCAGGCGGGCGGTAAAGACAGCGATAAACCAGACACAAAAGAAGTACAGCAAAACGGTCATGTGAACAGTGAAAAGCCAGCTGCTACAGAAGTTGTGGAGAAACCCAAACCTTCTAGAAAGAGCAGCAATGCAGATAAGAAAGGGGAAGCTTCGTACACAGCTGTGGTAGAGCCTGTTGTGGAGTATAGACACTCACGACCACAAAGACAGGCAGCCAAGAGGGCAGAGACTCAAATAAAGGTGAGAATGAAAGGTGTAGTGAAAGTTTTTCATTTTCTTCACAGCTGCAGTAGAGTCTGTCATGGAATATAGACATACTCTTCCACAGTGACATGCAGCCAGTAGGGTCGAGACTCAAAGGTGAAAATAAAAGATGCAATGGGTGTTCTAGCTTTGTGATCTTAGCTTTACATGTCAGTGCATATTAGTGTTGCAGTTGTCTAGGGTGTTGCGCCATGTAGCCTGGTCAGTAGGTAGGTACAAACATTTTGAGGAACCTATTTGTTCTCTACAGATGGAGACATCGCCCTAGAACCAGACTGTATGGCATGACATGTCAAAAGATTGTAATGCCTTCGGCATTGTGGTTATGCTGCTGTTATTAACCCTTTGACACCTAAAGACCCCTATAGTTGTACCGCACCGCTAACCTCTAAACGTTGAATTTCATATATTTATTCAACAAATGCAGGTACTGAATATTTTGAACATGGTATATACTGTCCGTTTTTTTCTCTTCAGAATGCAGTTTGTTTCATAATTCTAACATTTGGTTCCTGTATTATTCCCATTTTATATACAGAGTGTGCTAAAATTTAAAAAAATAATTCCGGCGCCAGAAGGTTAAATGCTTGTGCACATTATTTTTAGGAATTGGCTGAAGAAGATTCTAACTCCAACGAAGGGTTTGGAGATGGACCTGATGATGTAATTGAAATTGAAACCACCAATCAGATGTGCATCCAGTGTTGCCGAGTAAGTAACATTCTTGCTTCATAGTGAACTGGAAGTAGGATTGGGTATGGTCGAGATACCCCGCCTTTCTCGTGATGCTTGTCAGTAACTCGGACTGTATACGATCAGATGGTAAGGTGATTGATTGAATAGAAACGATGTGGAAGGAAATAGTAATGGGTCATTATCCATCCTTGTTTTGCAGAATCTAAGTGAATGTAAGATTTGACACTTTGATGGTGAATAAATGCAGCAAATTCCTCTCATCACATCAGAGTTCTTTGGAAATCAACATTTGATATGTGGTAACTCTTTCAGTGGTATATTTTATTTGACCATCGTTACACAACAGTGTGGTGCAATGTTTATATTATGCAACTAACAACTGAGCGACTTGTTTCGACCCTACAAGGTCATCATCAGGCTTATAAAATAATGGTGTTAACCAAGGTACATACAGTAATACTACCTATGGGATCCCATGGTTTACAGGTTCTATATGCATTAAAATAGTATGTGATAAAATTAGTAACAAGCTGTAGTAATATATTGCACATCTATGGTTTAGTGTGTGCGTGGCGTACATAGGGATAATTGGGCACCTTGTGTATTAGTTGTTGTCTCGTATGTGGGTGTTCGCTATGTGGACTTATGGGATTTATCGGTCAAATTACGGCGTAGTTAGACACTCGCGACGTTATTTGGTGTTCCATGGACAGTGCGGTAGGGGTTTGTTTAGTTCATGTATTGAGGGTGTTGACTCACTGTTAGCTGGTCGTCCTTGGCTATGCGTGTGTGTTGCTGGGTGTCGTCCAGTTGTACGTGGGTTGTTCTGGACAATCTCATGTTGCGCTTGCTGCCTCGGGATTGTGGCTTAGTTGCAGTTGTCCCTGTTGACGTGTAGTTACGATCATTGGGTTGTGTTGTATCCTTATTATAGATGCACTGTATCCTGTGGCGGACGGTATATAGTTGAAACCGTGTTGTATGATGTGCCTTCTGTTGTGGCTGTTGTTTCTGGATTTTATTGTCGGTGGTTGGATTGCGGTGTCCTAGTTGTTGGTGGTGTTTCTTGGGAACTGTGCTGGGATGTGCAATATATCACTATGGCTTTTTACTAATTTTATCACATACTATTTTAATGTATATTGAACCTGTAAACCACACGATCCTGTGCGTAGTATTACCGTATGTACCTTGGTTAACACCGTTATTTTATAAGCCTGATGATGACCCTGTAGTGTCAAAACATGTCGCTCAGTTTTTAGTTGCATAATATAAACATTGCACCACATTGTTGTGTAACGACGGTCAAATAAAATATACCATTGTAGGCACACACAACGGGATGGAAAACCCTCAATTTAGTAACTCTTTCAGGCTTGTTTGTTTTTATTTATTTTCATGAACAGGTGGGATCACAAATTCGTAATAGAAATTAATAAACATTTCCAAACAGAAATAGTGTGTCACAGCACTGTAAGTGTTTTATTAGGTATCAACATTTAAATACTAGCATGTGTTTAATTTGTAGCTGTGTGCTGTACTTACTCCTGTAATTTCCTCCCATTTTTGACACCAAGAAAAGACAAATGCAGGTCATTTGTCTCACTGAATGACATTGGTAGCTAATTATAGCTTTGAAATATTTAATAGTACAGGAGCATATTGTCAAGTAATCCATGTAAACAACATGGGGTGACAATGATAATGGTTTAATGAAAATCGGAACATGTTTGTCATATGTGACCAATGTGATAAAGGGCTTGACTTGGTGAGTTTACAATTTGTGTATTGAATACTGTGTCAGGTTTCCATACAGTTCACAGTAACTTCTGTTTGTGATAATGTGCATTCTATTTACAGTATCGTGCCTGTAGATTTCAAGTGTATGTTGGAGGCAAAGCTAGACATCTGTGTCAGGAGGAATGTTACAATGCATTCCGCAAACATGGGGGTGCCAAATTGAAAACAAGTTTGATGATGAATGACAAGGGCAAGCCAGGGAGTATTGACCCTGACAGGTCATTTATCAGGAAGTGTTCACAGTGCAGCACCATGATAACAGGGGATGAGAAGAATCTTTCGTGGGAAACGATGGACTTCTGCAACGAGGAGTGCTTAGGTGAGTTACTTCATGTCTGTGAGTAGAGAAGTGTGGGGTTTTGGTGTCTGCCTGCAGAGCCATGTATCATCGCAGACCAGGGAGTGATGGGCCGAGCAATTTAACACCTTAATAACTTCAGCAGGTAGGGCAGCTCAATGTCATGTTGAGCCTGGCAGCACATAACTAATTTAATCAGACAGACCAGGGTGTCATCTGGTAAGGTCAGAGACAAGGTGCAGCATTTCGTGGACTCCACCCACTGGCCCTATTGGCTTGTGTTGTGCCATGCTGTTTGTCTTGGTGCAGGTATTGTATAACCCTGATGCTGGAGACAAAAGTTTGTCTCTGAAATGTTGGTTGACTTCAACTATGTGGCATGGCAGTCAACCTGAGAAGATTTTACTGCATTTAACTTTTGTTATTGTACCTTTCATGCTACAGAAATGTAATAGTTGTTAGATTATTTGTTGGACTGTGTTAGGGCCATTCTGAAAAGGCCACTGTACAGGTTAGCAAACTTTTGTCAACTTTATATGTTCCATATCCATTCATCAATATTTTTTTTTTAAACACTGATGTGAACCAACAAATGCACACTGGTAAAATATGCTTTAACAAATATCATTAATCACCGACGTGTTTTGGTCGCCTCTGCGACGATCATCAGGTTGCTCTACAAGAATGCCAATAAGATATAAACAAATTGCCACATTGCATGAGAAATGCAATGTTTGGTCTATAAATGGATAATCCAAAACAGAATAATAGGAGAGGAAAGTTGTAGCCTAGCACTACTTGTGGTAAAAGTAGCACGTGCAGAGATGGGAGACACCAGGACACAGTTGTGGAGAAAAGGATAGGGACTGTGAGAGAGGCAGAGATTAGAGAACTGTAACAAAGTACCAGTAAGTAAAAATCAGTACCGTGTACAGTAGTAAGTAGAAGAAAAAGAACAAAGCAATAGGAGTGGGTAAAAGTCATAGTTCAGCACTACTCCATGGTAAAAGTACCACGTGCAGAGTCAGGAGACAAAAGGAACATAGTGATGTACACTGAAGGACAGGGGATAAACTAGAAGAGGAAGGAGATGATAACAGTGAACAATTCAGTAATACTGAAATTGAGAGGGGATTGTAGTGTCTGTACCAAACCATGATGAAGAGGGATGGGAGGAGAAGTGTTTGAGTGGTACAGGAAGGGCAGGAAAGGAACCGATATGAAATAGCAGGAAACAAAGTAAGGGGGAGAAAGAAGAAGAGGAGAAGACATGTGTAACTAATAAAGGAAAGGGTAGGAAAGACAGAAAACAACAGTAGAAATGAAAGTGAGAGGGGGGGAAAAAAGGAAGATTTAAAGGACACACAAAGAACGAGGGTGAGGAAAGCTGTCTGGCCCGGGAGGGTAAAATATCCAGCAAGGAGTCCCACTGTAGAACAGAGGTAGGGAATAGGAACAGCCGTTACAGCGTGGGGAAGGAAGATAGAGGTAACGGCCCCTCGAAGGGCCATAAGCTAGTCATCACTGCTGAGGGGGCCATGTACTGTCTCTAAGGAGGCGAAGAAGAGGTTTCCACGACCCACTGCAGGTCAGGCCATCATCCCAGGTCATATTGTTATGGTGGAGCTCCAACTCAACCTGGGTGGCAGCCAGAAGTCACACGTCCATTTTTATTTGTTTGTAAAAACGATATAAATTTTATCTGTTTTTAACAATACATAATCTGACATTTCACAACCGTAGGGAGCACTTCAGATAACCGTGACGTCAAGTGGTTTTATTTATACAGTTGGGCAATTGTTTATATTTTATTGGTATTCTTGTAGAGCTCCCTCATGATGGTCGCAGAGGCAGCTGAAATATGTAGGTGATTAATGATGTATGTTAAAGCATACTTTGTACATGTGGATTTTTTGGTTTACTACATAAGTGTAAATAAATCATTCGTGACTTCAAGCTTATGGTTGGCATTTTTGTAATGTAAAGAGTTTATTGTCAGTTTTACTGTCTGACAGTTGTATCATAATTTTGCCACATGTCAAGTTTTGGATTTGTGTGTGAATTTTAGCCTGATGCAATAGGCGTGAATGGTTACATGCCTCAGAACCTTGCCCCCATCCCCCACCTCCAAAGACACACCCAGTATGAAGCCCAAAATACAAAGCAACTTTAAATGCTCTGTTCTATGCATATGCAGTTTTTACATTTAACCAACTCATGAAAGACACACATCACCATTTCTGGCCATCTGGGGTAGTGTTGAACCTTCAGGTTCCATTGGCAGGGCATTACTTTATTTACCCAAATAAAAGGCAAGAATATTTTCCTACTTTGCCATCTGAAAAAATGCATGGTCACTTTGCAGTCATATACAGAATTTAATATGTGGGTTGTTTGAAAAATAAGCGAACTGTATGCACCTGTGGTGTTTGATAAATAAGCGAACTGTACACGCCGCACCTCGTGATGACCGTGTTATTTGGCATATGCCTCAAGGTTGTTGCAACAGGCATCCCACAGTTTCACAAAGAATGATTAACATTATGTTACACATAACCTGACAATACTCATCCACTTATTTATCAAACAAACATATGTTCTGTATAGACATTTTCCTTGAAAATTGCATTGTGCAAGGGGTCATCCTACGTAGGTAAATTGGTGTTGCTTGATGCGTTTATTTTTCTGTTATACAAAACTGCCAGTTGCAAAGCTCATTTATGATTAAAAGTAAATGAGTAGGATCAGTGTGGCATTAAGCATGCATTGTAGACACTGGGGGGAGTATAATCTGGAAATAATGTGGAAGGTTTTGGTTTGGATTTATGCGTCTCAGGATAGGAACCAGTATTAGGGTCTTGTGAATACCGAAATGAACCTTCGGTGTCCATAAAGGCAGGGATTTTTGTCTGAAGTAGAGCAGCTGTTTTCTTCTCAAAGATGCTGTTTTGCTTGATGGTGCTATGTATAGTCAAAGGGGCAAGAGTGGGTAGGAAATTTATGTTGCCACTTTGAAGGTCTTATCCCACCATTATCATGGAGACATAGGAAAACCAGGAAAAATCTGTTTTATTGAAGATCTGAACCAACAACCTGCCAGACGCAAACCAGACACATTAGTGATGTGCTGACCAGCATACAGTTCGAAGAAGTGGCTTGAAAACTTCTGTGTCGTATAAACTGTGGTAGATGAAATATTGATCAGTCTGTGAAGTTTGTAACATAGCACTGTCTGAATGTGGAATGAAAATTGATCAGATCCACATTAAGGTCTTATTGACTTCTTAAGTCAGCGATTAACTTTAATGTGGCTGCGACCAGCATTTTTAGCTTATTTTACAAGCAGGATCACCTGCTGTGGTTCATTTGGAAGTACGTCTTCTTCATATGCATGAAGTCCTAGGTTCTAACGTTCGCTTGGAGACTTCCCATTCTGACTGGTTTTTCATGGTCTTCCGCAGTCCCTCCAGGTGAATGCCACATTGTACCAGAATTAGGCCCTGATTACATTCTTTTATGTTGTTTCCAATTTTTTAGTCATCATATCATATGAAATTGTGTCGTGTGAGCTGCAGGCAGCTTTGTTATGTATCTAACTAACGAACTGCATGGATCAGAGTGGTTTTTGAGTATCCTATGTTTACTGGACCATGCATCATTGTGATAGTTGAAGAATAAAAGACCAACTTGATGTCACTTGCTATTTTATTTCACTTCTTATGTGCTCAACATGTTTCGGACATTAATATATCCATCAT
>Ga0123355_10005843_pt1 | contig 18101 bp, 14 predicted proteins | sample TergutEmb28metaG_3_FD_89872 | JGI IMG/M metagenome (GOLD analysis project Ga0123355, IMG submission 89872) | Embiratermes neotenicus P1 segment gut microbial communities from Petit-Saut dam, French Guiana - Emb289 P1 | ecosystem: Host-associated > Arthropoda: Insects > Digestive system > Gut ... | reverse complement strand
TTGTTCGATAACGTCATACACAAACCCCCGTTTTCCAATTTATTCCTGTAACTTCAGTATAACATATCTCAATAGGTTTTTCAAGAGATTTCTACAAAAAAAATGCGTTTTTGACGCTTACGAGCAACCAGCCAAGCCCAGCGAGTGCACCAAGGCCGAAGATGCCTGCAACCCACGGCCAGATGAGCGGCCGCACGATGGCCTGCACAGCTTGGAACTGCCCATAGTCAGTCGAAACATAAACCCATGTTGTGCCGCGACGATGGGGAATGAGGTTGCCGTCTGCGTCCACGGTTGCGATGCTTTCGTCTGTGACGCTGAAACGCAGCTCGCCGCGTGCATTGGCAGGAACAAGGCTCGCGGTCTCGTTGGTGCGCAGCGTGATGCTGTCGGGAATTTCGAGGGCTTCGCCAGACCAGTGTGCAAACAGCGTGAGGTCTCCATCAAGGTCAACGATGCAGTCAGGCGTAAAACGTTCGCCTTGGCCGTTTGGCTCAGTAAACCAGCCGTGGAAAATGAGGCCAAAGCTAGTTAGCGTGGGTAGGTCAAAGGCTTGCCCAAAGGTCACTTGCAAGCTTTCGGGCGATTCGCCCATGGCATCATGCAGGCTGACGGTGAAGCTGTGTGCCGACCAGCGCGGCTGGATAACGAGCACACCGTCGAACACCCACACGCGTTCATCGAGGTCTACACGGCGGCCTTCGCTCGTATACCAGGCAACAAAGCTGTGCCCGCGATGTGTCCAGTTTGGCCAAGGGAAAGAGTCGCCGAAGCGAACGCTTTGGGCGATGGCGTTGTTGCTAGGCACATCGGTAAATTGCACGCGGCCCCAGTCGCCCTCCCACCAAGCGTGAAGCGTGATGTCTTCGGTGTAGCGTGAAATCGCCTGCTGGGGAATCAACTCGCCCTGCCCGTTTGGCTCGCTGCGCCAGCCAATGAAATGAAAGCGATCACGCGGTGCAGGTTCAGGTAGTTCAACCACAGAAACGCCGTAAGTGAGCTGAATATTCGTCGGATTCACCACGCCTTCACCTGCGTCAAATGTGACGGTGATGGTGCGCGGCTCGAACACCGCCTCCAACGCATGCATGCCCGCCCGAGGCAATATCATGCCTGCGTAGATCGGTACGCCTGCAATCTCCCAGCGCACAAAATCGTAGCCATAACGTTGAAATGTGAGCGCTGCGATGGCAGGCAAGGGTGTGCCAAAGGCAACACGCAGCGGCGGCGCATACGCAACATTTTCCTCAAACATGGGGAAGTGTATCTCGCTGATGACCACATCCCAGCGTGCGAAAAACTCCGTCACAGGCGGGTTGGACACGACGTGGTCTTCGATGTTGATGCCATCGGCGCAAAACCAGCCCAAGAATGTGTGACCATATCGTTGGCTGCCCGGCCATTCTTGTGGATGGCCATACCAGCCCCACTCCGTTGCAGCACCAGTGCCGCCGTTGTGGTGAAACGTGACATCCCTGCGCCAAATGGCATGCAGGGTCGTGAAGCGGTAGTCATCGGCGATGGTCGTTTCGTTCACACTCGGTGCAAAGGCACCGGGCATGGTTGACCAGCCGATGAAGTCAAAGTGAGCATGCTGCGGCACGGGCAGTGTGCCCCATGGTTCGCCATGAATTGTGGTGATTGTTTGCGGAGAAACCGTGCCGCCGCGCGGGTCAAGCGTAATCTCGCGGTGCGCGGCTCTGGTGTGCGCGTAAATCGTCATCGGGTCTACGAAGTCGATTACGTCTTCGGCGAAGATTTGCTGCCCCATGCCGTTCGGTTGGGTGAACCAGCCCAGCACATCAATGCCCAGCATGGGGTGCGGGTAGACAAAAACATCGGCGAAACTTTGACCAAAGCGCGGGAACCTCGGCATGGGCGGCGCGTCCGGCCGCACCAGCGTAATCGGCACTTGCACGGGGTTCCACACGGCATACAGCGTGTGGTTTTCGCGCAAAATCACCGCGTGATTGTCACCCCGCGGGCTTGCGTAAAATGGGTCGGACGTGGTGAAACACCAGCCCAAAAAGGTGTAGCCAAAGCGCGGTTGCAGCACCGGCAACGGGCCATATGGGCCAAAGTGATCGCGAACCACTGGCGGGAAATATTCGTCTGTGCCCGTCACAAAGCTGATGATGACTTGATGCGGGAAATCAGGGTTGGCTTGAGCCGTTAGCGGCACAATGCCCAATAGCAGCAACGATGCCAGAACGATGCTCAGTATACGTTTAATCTTCATATAATTTCTCCTTAACAGCACATCCAAAGCCAGCCGAAGAATATCCAGCGCAACATCCAGTGCACCCAGTTGGGGACTGCGTTGTACCATGCGTTTTCACAGCAAGCCCCTTCAACAGGACGCGGCCAATTGCCCGCAAGTTCGCCTGCATTTGCGCCGCTGACTTGGCCTTGCCAGTCGCTGAAATCGAAGTCGGCAGGCAGGTTCAGCGTGCCATCAATCACCAAGAAACCGCCAAGCATCTGCAAAGCTTCAACCGTTAGGCTATCGTTTTCGCCAATCCAAAAGGTTTCGCCTGCGCCAATTTCAAGTTGCCCATCGAAGGTAACCTGTCCCATCACTTCCCACAGGTTGCCGCGGCGCAAAATGTAGTTGTTGGCAGTTGCGATGATGTTGGTCTGGGCGGTGTTAGCCAGGGTGATGATTGCATTTTGCAGGCCGCTGGTGTTGTCGATGAGCACATTGGACGTGCCCAGCACTTCAACCGAAGCTGCTTGCACAGATGGCGCATGCAGACCTGCGCCAGCGTGAACATTGAGCCTTGTCGTGATGATGTTACCCTGCGCCGCAGTGCCGCTGCCAGAAATCGCGACTTCTCTCGCGGCCGTGATGTTGCCGTGCACAATGCCGCCGCCAGTTACCGTCACAAGATTGGTGGCGGTGATGGCTTGTGTCGCACTTACAAAGCCGTGCACAACGACTTCATGGCTTTCAATGGCGCTGCCATTTGGCGCTTGGTTAATCACTTCAGCGTTTGCGCTTAAGATAAATCGCCCATGAGAGCGCAACAACGCTTGCTCCGTTGAGCCGCTGAGTCTGGCATTCCAAAAGATGTTAGTCTGCGTGTCCGGGTATGGAATGGGCAGGTAGAACTCACGCGTGGCGCCTGTGACCATGCCCGAGATGGTGCCGACCAAGCTGCCACCTTCAACCAAGTAATCAAAACGCAGCTCGCCCACGCCGCCATGGCGACGGTTGTATGAATCAACTGCTGAGGTGATTGCTGCCGTGATGACCGTGATGTCATTGGCTCGATTCGCTTGGGCAAACACGACCAAGCTCGTGCAAAACAGCACTGCCGTCAGCAAAATAGATACAATTTTTTTCATAGTTCAGTCCATCCGTTAATAATTGTCGTTTAACTTTAAAAAGGTCTTGCGACTTTGTGCGATTAATAGCGACGTTAGACGAGTTTATCGCTCCGCGAGCCTTCCTCAGTCCGACCCGAGGTCGGCCAGCTCCTTCCCAAGGAAGGAGCTAAGGTTTAAGGATAAAACGCTCAAAACCATAAGCAACAAGCCCTAGCTCCTTCTCCTGGAAGGAGCTCCCCGAGTCGCGAGGGGGGAGGAAGGCTCGCGGAGCGACATAAACTCGCTTCTTGCGCCTTCGTCTGCGGCTACTCTTCGCCTGTAGGGGCGGCGATTATGCCGCCCGAAGTCAATCAATCATTTAAAGGCGCGATCCCCTCCATGTTATTGCGGAAAGTCTTGCGGCAAAATGGAATAATCGAAATGTATTTCACCTGCGATGGTAAAGTCGGGGTGAAATTGCATGTCCGAAACAGCAAAGTTTTCACCCTCCCGATGGAATGTAAAGACCAGTAAGCCATCGCGCAGCAAGTGCCTGGAGATAAAACCATTCACCGCAAAGCCTTGTTCTTCCCACATCAGTGCGTTTTGCTTGAAGTGTGCAACGACTGGGTCGATCGCTTGCACGGCTTCGACACTGCTGCCAACTTCAATGCTGGCGAAGTCATTGATTTCTAGGGATTTCATCACAAACGCGGTGTGTTGCAGCCAAGCGGCTTGGGTGATTCCCTCTGGCGTGCTGGCGAAGAACGCGTATAACATGCCGCCGTTGTCTGCTTGATGCATCGTATACAAGCGTCCTTCGCCCATGTCACGCAGCACTTCGATGGAAAAAACCGTGTTGAAATCCGCTAGGGTTTCTCTGTGCCCTGCGGTTGGTTGAAACACAAAATGCAAATATCTGAGTAAATCCTCTGCGGGGTGCGTTTGCGTAAGCAGCCGCTGAAACTCTGCTTCACTGAGATTTTCGATGACTTGCTCGTGTGCATGTCCTAGTGAATCCAAAGGCTCATCTTCACGAGAATTGAATGTGCACGCAGACAAGATAACACAAATCACAACCAGCAAGAGTAAAATTCGTTTCATGTCCAATCCATCCGTTAATAATTGTCGTTTCTCGTTGCGGCAAAGAAGATCGTGTCGCTGTTAAAGAAATTCTCAAACTCTGCCACATGAGACTGCCCGCCAAATTCATACGCAAATTCATGCGACCAATCTGCTTCGCAGGGATCGATATAGCCCAAATTTACAGCTTGCTGGTACCAGCCTTGTTTGTATGCCCAGGCACCGGTATCCGTTTGCACCATAAAGCGGTAATCCCACACGTTCCCAATCACAACCCCATCATGAATAAGCGGCTGATTGCCAACGCGCAGCGCGAATCGATACTCAGTTGAAGTCTGAATCGGCGCATCTGCCCCATCAATGATTCTGATGGTACGGCCTCGGCTTCGCACATCGGCGAGCACGGCGTCTCTCACCATCGCAAGCGTTGCATAGCGTTGAATCAATAGTCCGTCATCCGGCGCATGCGTGGGTGCTGTTCTCACGTTGATGGCATACAAATAACTGTTCACACCCCAAGGCGAGGGCACCCAGCCGAAATCTGGAATCCAGATGTCTTCAACTGGATTAACTTGCCCCGCTGTGCCGGTGTTGTGGAATGGCCAGGCAACGCCCGTTGTGCCTGACCTGCGCCCCGCAATTACGTCAGTAATCTGCGTAATCAGCTCCGTCACCATCTGTGTCGCCTCTGCAAACACGGTTGTTACGACGTAGACCACTACGCTCACCACTGCGACAACTACGTTTACGACTGTATCTACTACGGTGTTCCAAACGCCTTGCAAGCCAGTTGGCGGCGATTCAAGCACCTGCACGATCGCAAAAGCATCGCCGCCATCCGTGGCAACAACCGCAACGAACGCTTCGCCTGCGGCCAGTCTGGTCAAGGTGCCGTTGGCATAACGTAAGATGGCTGGGTCACTGACCTGGATTGCAAGCGCAGGGTTTGAGGCGTATGTTGGGATAGCACTCGCCGGGGGCAAGGTCACGCTTTCACCAACATCAAGCGTCACTGTGTCGAAGGGCAAGCGAACCCGTTGCACCAACACCGGGCGATGCACAATCACACGCGTTCTTTCTATCACGCCGCTGCCATCAAGTGCTGCAAAGTTAACATAGGCCGTGCCTTGTGCAAGTGCTGTCACCACGCCATTGTCATAGCGAATAATGCGTGAATCGCTTACTGTCACGCGATACGCTGGGTTGCAAGCATCGAAAGGCGACACCGTAACCGTTAGCGGGAATTGCTGGCCAACTTCTGTGCTCACAAACGGCCAATGCGACGGTCGAATATTCTGCACTAGCCTAGGCGGCACAGTAATGATGGTTGTGGCAGATGCGCCAGAGCCATCCCTCGCCGTTGCGGTGATGGTTGCCGTGCCCGCACTGCGTGCCGTGACGCGGCCATTCTGATCCACTGTTGCCACAGCGGTGTCGCTGCTGCTCCACGTGAGCCGCTGATCTGTGGCATTGACAGGCAAAACGAAGGCTGTAATGTCACGTGTTTGGCCGTGGCGTACTTCGAGTGCATTGTTGCGAACCGTCACGTGCTCCACCAGGATTGGCAGCACCGTGATTCTCGCCGTGGCTGCCACCGTGCCGTCCTGTGTGCTTGCGGTGATGATGGCTGTGCCGATGCCACGCGCCGTGACTAGGCCATCTGTGTCAACCGTTGCGATGCCTGCGGCGCTTGTGCTCCATGTGAGGTCGGCATTCACTGCGTTGTGTGGTGTGATGGTTTCATGAATTTGTCGTGTGTTGCCCACCACAATCTCAGCCTCGTTTGGCAACAATGTAATGTCTGTAACCAGAATTGGCCGCACATCAACGCCGATGCTGAACTGCTGGCCATCAATCGTTGCAGTGATCGTTGCAATGCCTAGGTGGTGTGCAGTAACGAGACCGTCAGCATTCACTGAAACTGCGGCACTGCTGCTGCTCCACGTGATGTTGTTTCGGTTCGTTGCGTTGAAGGGTTGGATTTCAACCCCAATCCGCCGCATATCGCCCACATGGAACACCGGATTGAGCGAAAGATTGACATGTTGCACGCGAATGGGTGCAACGGTTACATTCATGCTGGCCGTCATGCCGTTTTCTGCCGTGACGGTGATAATTGCATCGCCGATGGCCACGCCGCGCACGCGTCCGGCACTGACTACCTCGACGATGGCGGGGTTGTTGCTGCTCCAGGTTACATTTCGATTGGCGGCATTGCTGGGCAGGAGGGTGACTTCCAAAGGCAAAGACTGGCCAACAACAATTGTCGCATTGCTTTCTGGCAGCGAGATGCCGCTCAGTTCAACTGGTGTGACCGTGATAGTCGCCGTGGCGGTGAAATTGCCTTCCATGGTCGTTGCGGTGATGACTGCCGTGCCGATACCTTGCACCACAACATCGCCTTGTTGACCAACCGTTGCGACGGCAGTGTTGCTGCTCTCCCAACGCACACCGCGCTCGGTGGCGTTGAGCGGAAGCACGGTGGCAATCAGCGTCAGGGGATCTCCGACGTTGAGATCTCCAGGCGGTGCGGAAAGCGTGATGCCTGTCACCGGCACGTGCTCAGGTGCTTCGCCCGGTGCCCACACTGCGGTCAGCAAAGTATCTTCGCCAAACACGGCGGGAGCTCCGGGGGCGAAGCTCTCGCTGCCTGTCGTCCACTCGACCAGAAAATGTCCGGCACGTTGCGGGGCAGCGGCTATCCTAAACGTAGGATTATACGGTGCGCTGGAGTCATAGCTATTGATGATGCGCATGAGTTGCTGTGAGACTGGCAGACGTTCTTCCGCGCCCTGAGAGTCATACGACAACACCACTGGCGATTCATATAATCCATAAAAATAGTAGGCAAACTCTGCTTCACCGGCAGGCAATCTGTTTGTGTGTATACTGGCCGTGGGTTGCGTTGTCCAGTCGCGAATGACCCAGCCTGTGCGGTTGTGTTGCACCGGCAATGTCACCATGGGCGGCTGTTCATGGTTGTAGATAGTGAAGGTCTGCGTGCGGGTTTGTCGCCCTGCGTCATTGTAGTCAATGAATGTTGCCACGATAGTCCGACGGAAAATAGCGTACAGCCTTGTCGGTTCGTTAGGCATGGTGAACTCGGTTAGCACGGTGTGTGCGTTGCGGTTTTCGTAGGAATTCCAGCCCACGAACTCCCAACCGGGTCTGGTTGCGATGGGACTCAGGTCAACTGGTTCGCCCGCAAAAAAGTACGCCGTTGCGATTTCGGTGCATATATTCGAAAGATTGACTCCCGTAATCTCCGTGCCAGCATTGCGTCCAAAATCGAATGTCAATTCCAGCGCGTCTTCAAAGATGGCATGCAGCGTGAAGTCTGCATCATGGGGCATAGTGAAGGAAGTTAACACGGCGCGGCCAGGAGGATCGTGGCGAGTGTTCCAGCCGAGGAAACGCGCGTTTTCACGCGGCATGGCACTGTAAGCTGTCAAATCAACGACGTCGCCCTCGAAGTAACGGCCAATGGTTTGCGTTGAGCCATCGCCGTTTGTCCGTTCGCAGAATGTCAGCCTCGGTGCGTCGTGAAAAATGGCGAAAAGCGTTGTGTTGCCGCTGGGCATCTCGAACTCGGTCAGCGGCGTGGTGGAATTGCGCTCGTAGTGCCAGCCGAGGAAACGCGCGTGTTCACGCGTTGCTGTGCGGCTTAGGCTAACGGCATCGTCTGCGAAATAACGGACGGTGCTGTAGGTGTCGTCACGATAGTCGAACGTCAGCTCCAGCGCATCTTCAAAGAGAGCGTACAGTGTGGTGGGGTCGTCGGGCATGGGGAATGACGCGAGCGGCACGGGATTGGGCACGGTCAGATCTTCGACCCAACCGCGGAAACGCCCATGCTCACGTGTTGCGGTGGGGCTCAGGTCAACTAGATCACCGGGGAAAACCATAGCGTATTCTCGGCTTACACTGCCATTAAGGGCAGAGAAATCCACCCGCTGGCGGGCGAGGAAAATCGCGAACAGGTTCAGTGGATGATTGGGCATCAGCTGTGGCGCAGTCAGCCCATCGCGAGCGTCGGAAACGGTGTTCCAGCCCAAAAAGCGGTGACCGGGGCGGTCGGCGGTGTAACTCAGATTCACTGGGTCACCCGCATAGACCCGCGGGAACGGGGGCGAAGTGATCGCAAGGCTGGTTGTGTTTTCGCCGATGTTATATCTCACTTCATGGCTGTCGCGGAAAATGGCAAACAGCGTAACATTTTCGCTGCCCACGCGGAAAGTTTGCAGCGCAACAGAAGAAGTTGGGTCAGTGTGCCAGCCGAGGAAACGAGAGTTGGTTTTGCTAGCAAGGGGCAGGGTTGCAGGTGTGAGAACCGTGCCCTCAAACAGATCACCGGGGAGACGAGTTAGGCTGTCGGCGTCGCCGCCGTTCGTCCGGTAATCAAATCTAACTTCTGTGGGGAGGATGGTTTCCCATAATTGGCCAGATTCGCTGGCGCCCGTGCCGCGTGCGACGATATTTCCGTTTTCCAAGGTCAATCTCATCAGGTTTCCGAAAAGGCCATACTCAGAAATAACGAGAAATTGCCCGTTGGGTTGCCGATGAAAATTCCACATTTGGCGGGAGGGCCAAGTGCTATTTTCCGTGCTCACGTCAATTGCTGCGCCGCTCGTCCCTCCTGCCATGGTCATCATGATATTCAAATTCGACCGCGGACGAATGTCGAAACCATCTCGATTTTGCAGACTCTGCAACTCGTCAAAAACGCCCCATTGTTGGTTTGAGGCACCTGTGAAATTGCGCAGCACGACATCGCCATTCGCTAAAGCGGTCAAATACTGGCGTGTTATTGCATTGCGAAGCATCACAGTTTCTCCAACTTGTACGCTTGGTGCAAAGTTCCCCGGCAACGCACTTGCAGGCGTGATCGCCGCAACGCCCATGCCGCTGCTCGCCGTGAACAACAGCGCAAACACCAACAACAACGCCAGTGATTGTCTCAATATCTTTCTCATTCTCTTTTCCCCCAATATGTTATTTAAATGCGTAATTCATAATTCGTAATGCGTAATTGTGGTGGCGCTGCGCGCAATTTAAATGGGTACGGGCGGAGCCCGTCATTCATTAAGCATTACGCATTAAGCATTAACTAGTACCACCACCAGCCGAAGAATGCCACGATAATAATCCATTGCCACCAGGCCAGTCGTACGGTCACTTCCACTTCCATGCGCACAACGCCCTCGGCGCAAACGGCGGTGATGGTTGTGGTGCCACGGCGCGGCGCACGGCCATAACTCACCTGCCCCAGCTCGTCAATGTCCATCACTTCGGGGCTGCTCGAATGCCATGTCAATTCCGGAAATCGTTGTGCGATGTCCGAGAATAGCGTCGTTGCTTGACGATGGCGCAGTGTGAGCGTGGGTGCATAGTCAAGCGCAACTGGCGGCAGGCTGTTGGCGGTGTAGCTGTAGTCGCAGCGCGTGCAAGTGCGTGTGGTAAAGCCCCGTTGCGTAAAGGTCGGCGGTGTCACCACGCTGGTGAACACATGCCCCAGCGGTGCTGTTTCGTTGGTGGTCATCGTGTGTCCGCAAGTGCTTGTCCAGGCGGTGAATCCGCGCACCGTGCAGGTTGGTGCAACAACCACGCGGCTGTGTTGCGGGCTGAACTGCACCGTTGGCGTGCTGCCAAATTGAATCGCAGCCGTGTTTTCCATGAAGTTTTGACGTGCATCTACGCTTTGCAATTGCGTATTCGTTGTCAAGTTCAGCGCAGTCAGATGATTTTGACTGGCCTGCAGCTGCGTCAAGTTGATGTTATGTTGCAGGTTTAGTATGTTCAAGCATGCGCCTGATACGTTCAAGTTTTGCAGCGCAATGTTTTGCGAAAGATCAATGTGCCGCAGCGGATTGTTGGCCAGATTCAGCGTTGCGAGGTTCGCGAAGTTGGCGATGCCTGCCGTGTTGGTGATACTGCGGCCAGCCAAATTCAGCTCGATCACCGTCAGCGCATCGCCTGCGCCAATTTGGGCGCCAGCTGCCAGTCCCATCGCTTCTCGCACCGCAGCCAAGAAATTCTCGCAGGCAAACTGTGCGGTGATATTGCGGCCGTTAAACGCTTGCGGGTCAAATCTCAGCAGCACGCCCACGCGCAAGCCTGTGATTGCCTCTCGGCTTTCCAGCCAATTGCCGCGCACGTCAAGATACGTCAAGCTTTGGTTGTTGGTCATATCCACGCTCGCCACGGTATTATTGGCAGCATACAGGCGCTGCAAATTCGTCATAAACGACAGTCCTGCCAAGCTTGTGATACCTTGGCCGCTCACATCAAGGTTAATGATTTGCTGCAAATTTGCGGGCGTAACAGGTTCCGTGGCGTCTAGGTCAAGATAATCGCGCACGGCTGCGAGGAAATTCGCGCAGGCGAACATTGCGCTCACGTCGTGGTTCGAGCCATGCTGTGGGTGAAAGCGGAACGTCGTGATAAACGCTTGCGGGTGCAACGGCGCCGCATTTTCAACAGTCATGAAATTGTAGCGCACATCAAGCGTGCGCAATGCCGCGTTCGTGCGCAAGTCAACGCCAGTGAGCATGTTGCGCGAGGCGTTCAACGTCGTCAACGCACCGTTGCTGCGCAAATCCAGCGACGCTAGCAAGTTGCCCGCAACGTCAAGCGTATGTAAATGTGGGTTGTCTTGCAAGTTGAGGGTTTCTAGATGGTTTCTTGATGCCCAAAGGCGTTCAAGATTGCTGTTGTCGCTCACATGAAGGCTGATTAAATCATTGTTCGATACATCCACCTCGCGCAAGCTGGGGAGCATGGTGAAATCTGCGTGCGTGAGGTGATTGTAGGCCAGATTCACGCGCTCAAGTGCGCTAAAATATTGCAGGCCGTCAATGCGGGTGATACCTTGGTTAAACAGATTCAGGTGCGTCACCAGCGCGGCTTGCTCGGCCAAGATGGGGCTATCTGCGCCCAGGTTCATCGCCGTGCGCAGTGCCACAAGCAGATTTTCACAGGCAATCGCGCCCACGATATCTGTGCCCACGGGGAATTGCGGCTGATAAATAAAATTGATCAGTTGCGCTGTGTTCAGCCCAGCAATCGCTTGCTGTGATGGCATGGCGTTATAGCTCACGTCCAGGTCGCGCAGGCGGGTCAGGTCTATCACGTCAAGGCTATCCAGGCGATTGTGTGACACATTCACGGTGTGCAGTTGCAGGTTGTAGCTCAGGTCAATCGCAGCAATTTCATTGCCTGCTAGGTTCAGCGTAGTCAGCGGTTCATTGTGCGCCACATCGATGCTTGACAGGCGATTATTCGCTGCCTCTAGGCGGTGCAACAATGGATTTTCGGTGGTGTCGATGACGCCAATTTGGTTGTTGTTCACCCGCAAGTCGCGCAGCCGTGGGTTTTGCGTTACGTTCAAGTTTTGCAGTTGATTGTCCGTTGCAATGAGGGTCACCAGGTTGCTGTTTTGTGCTACATTAAGGCTGGTTAAACGATTGCCCGCCGTCAGCAGCACGGTCAAATCATGCGAGCCGGTCACGTCAAGCTCGTCCAAATAATTGCGCGAAACATCCAGCGTGAATAGTTGCGGATGGTTGTTGAGTGTTAGGCTGATCAGTTCATTGTCGGCAACCATTAGCGTATGTAGGTTTGGGTTGTTGGCTAGGTTGAGGTTGCGCAGACCGCTGCCGCTGGCGATCAGTTCTTCCAACTGTGGGTTGTTTGATGTGTTCAGTCCATGCAACTGCGGGTTAGTGGGAATCCACAGGAAATCCAATGCGGTGTTGCCGCTTAGGTCAAGGGATTGCAGCTGCGTGCCCCCAGCACCAAGTGCCACAAGATGTGCATTTTGCGTGACATTCAAGCTGGTTAGCGGGTTATTGCTCACGTCAACTTGACGGAGTTCAGCGTTTTGCGAAAAATTGGCCGTTGTCAATGCATTGCCCGACACGTCCAGTACACGTAAATTGCTGAAATGCTCAATGCCCGCTAAGCTGGTAATCCCGCGACGCGACAAATCCCACACCGTGATTTCATTCGCAACACGTCCGGCGGGAATAGGCTCGTCCGGCATCAGAAACAATCGAAATCGTACTGCTGTTTCGAATACCTCGCACTCGAATGAGGCGGAGATGTCTGGGCCGGGAGAGGCCAGCGCAGGGGTGAATGGTAGTGCTAACCCTAGCAGGAGCAGGGCTAATAGGAGGGCCAGGGGGCGGCGGGGGTGGTTAAACTTCTTCATTAGTGGTTTCCTTCTCAATTAATGGGGGGACAGGCTGCGAGGATGACTTTTTAGCTTTTCGCACGTAATGGACCATCAGAATAGCCGAAAGAACGACACAAAGAAATTGTGGGATTAAAATCAACAAATCAACAGTTGAAAACAAGCGTATGAGTTCATATATAGGAGTTGTTTCAAAAAGCAAGAGAATTGCAGTTTGATTCCAAACATAACGAACGATAAGCAACGAAAAAGACAAGAATAATGGCCATATAATTTTGACGCACTTGAACTTAACCGAACTCCAAAGCGTAAAACAAAAAACTAGAATAAATAGAAAAAACAATGGAAATAAGGCAATCAACCGAAACACATCTACAAATATAGCATCACCGTTGCTATCAAAGGCAACAGTCGCAATTCCAAACGGGATGAATACGAAAGCCAATGCAGCACATACTTGCCAAAGCAACATAAACGTTGGCATTACCTTGTTGTTACATTTTTCACAATGCATAGCGTTTTTCCTTTCTATCTACTGGCAAAGGTCCAGGATGTCGTGTGGGGGCGAGGTACTCCCTGCCCAAACATAGCACAAAATCACATCATTCTTCGTTGCCGTCATGGTTTTCCTCCTCGGCGGATGACCCAGCGAGCAGTTTCGCTAAACGAGCTTTCATGCTCAACAACCACATAGATAGTACTGCTACTGCAAGAGACCATGGAAGTTGAATGCTTCTAAGTATGACTACAAATGTTTCACCAAAACTCACAAAGATGGTTATTATTGAAAGGATTGCAATGATGCCACCTAAAACCCATAAAATTATCATCCATTTTTTAGTTTTAGTGTGTTTGAAGCCAATTTCTGATGCGACGAATAAAAAAGCAAGTGCAGCAAGGGGATAATAGAAATAGGTGTGATGAATTACAATAATCTCTGCACTCTGCATTGAGTTGGTAATCCTATCAAAAACGAGTATTGCTACAGCCATCATTAGGGCTAGTAAAGTGCATTTGTTTGCTTTAATTTTTCTTATTAAATTCACCAATTTCGCCCTCCCTGACTCAGCAATGGAGGATCAACAGTAAACGTAGGAGCACCAACGTTCATATCTATACGGATAGTGACACCACCACTATAATCCATGTTTCTTATGTCAGTTGCCATACTCTCCGCTACCGCTGGAGTGAAAATAGCAGCTATACCAAATCTTGTTAGAGGCTTTGCCAATTGGGGGACAAATTTTGCAACAAGAGGAGTTAAAGCCAATAAACACACCGCAACAGCTATTCCCAAGCCTTGATTCGACATAATATCTAGAAAGTTGAGAAAACTGTCAATTTGGTCTGGTTGCAACGTAAACTCGAATACTAATTCCTCATGGTGCAGTGTCGCTTGTTGACGAGCCCACTCTTGCTCAAGCAGTGCGATCTCATCATCTAGCCATTCATGGAACAACTTGACGTAAGTGTCGACGATATCACCCCTGCGATTCCATAAGCTACTAGCAGTGTCTGTTACCCAGTTACGCATTATTCCCAGCGGACTATACCCTGTCGGGTCAACGAACATCACGGGGTTGTTGTTGGCGTAGATGTACATATTCGTGCCCAAGATACCTACACCCGTGTCCATGAACACATCAGCACTGATGAACCTACGCAACATGGGGTCATAATAACGCGATTGTAAGTAATACAACCCGGTTGTCCAATCCCAATAGTACCCCCTGTACGTAATCGGATTGACGTAGGCAAGCACACCTTCAGCGGATAATATGTTCCCCCACGCATCATATGCGTATTCGGCTACAACATTTCCATCGACATCGAGAATTGCAACTACATCACCTTGTAGGTCACGCACGTAAAAATACGGTATTCCATTTAACTCGAAACCTAACATCATGCCATTCACGTCATAGTGCCAAGCAATTGTCTCACCCCGCGCAGGTGTAAATCTGGCCATGAGGAGGCCACCGGCCCAGACATAATAGCTCGTAACCCCATTGACAGTTTTGGAGCTTCTGAGCCCGGTGTGGTCATTCTGGTAACCTTGGCACTTCACTATCACTAACAGGTGGGTGCTCTTCAAACTCCACATCAATACTACGCAAAAACTCCTTTGTCTCTTCGCTGTCATCATAAATATATCCTAACTTCTCATGAGCTATGGTTTCAAGCCAGCATTTACCGTTTTTAAACAAACACAAGTCTTCTGGGTAAAAAGGCATTTTCCACGCAAAAAGACCACTTGCACAACACAACATCCCTAGAACAAAAGGCGTTAATTTGATGACATAAATTTTAAGTCCGCACTCGTGAACAGAAGAAAGATATCGGGTACTATGAGTTGTTTTGAGAATATGTTCTCCAAACATTGCTTGCATTGCTGAGTCATGATATTCTTCTCCCCAAAGAGTTAAAGTATCACAAAACTTTGACGCATACCTTAGAAAAATGTAGTAGTTTTTTGAGGTTAGGTTTCCATTATATATTGATATCATAAATAAAGTCCCCCTAACCTAAGAAATAGATGTGAACTTCATTAAATTGTCGCGGACCTCTTTGCCCAATTGGCACCACATGTACATGGCGATATTGTCTTCCAAACCTACCGCCTGAATGATGGGGACCTTCAGTAAAAGGAGCAAAACCTTGTCCACCCGCCCACACGCAGCACAAAATCACTTCATTCTTCGTTGCCGTCATGGTTCTCCTCCTCGGTGGGTCTGCGCTTGGCTTGCCATTTTTTATATAGCCAAATACTTGGTCGTACAGTCGCTAAAATTGAAGCTGCAAACATAAAAACACTGCTCAACATAGCAACGACCGGAATGTATACCGGTAAGAATCCGACAGACAAAGTAAATATCGCAACATGTATAATAATATAGTGAATATCTCTTAAATGGCGTTTTTTGAACAGGATGATTTGCAGTAATGCAATTATGCTTAATAATAACCCCATTAGAGCAGTGATGCCTATTATTGTTTGTTCAAAAGAAGTTTCAAGCAGAGCAAATATCCAAACTAAGACCAACACTACACCAAAAGAAAAATCCCCCCAATAAGTATATAAAAACTTTTTCATATATTTCTCCTCCCTAATACCAAGCCCGGTTTGTATTACTGTTCCAATCAGGCCAGCGCACTTGCCCATTACGACGAGATTGTGTCATAATAAAAATTTGTCTATTGCTTTGACCTCTCGCTACAATTGGAGAAGCGATGTCATAAATATGCGTCCCAAGAGAACGTGAATCTTGTTGTATACCACCCACCGTAGCCAAAGTTCTAAAGAACGCCACTCCTGGAATAATATCCAACAACGCACCACCCAAATCTTGCAAACCCGAGCGTCTAGTGCTAGGTGTAATTTCGTTTCGCATTCGTGAAGCAGAATAATTCAGCAACTCTTGCGCAGTTCCCATTATAAAATCAACCTCATGGCTATCATTGTTGTGCATAAAGGTAGCAGTAACATCTTGATGTGTACCGTGGTCATTGGTAATCCTGAAATTTATTGTATTTAAAAATTGCTCTGGGTCATACCTATTAGCAGCCATTGCCCATTGGCGAACCTGGTCAATCAAGCCAGCATTTTGTGCTAACCAATCAGCGCGCGAAAGCGGGCCAAAGGGTGCATTATTAGGGCGCCCCATAAAACCATCCGGATCAATATAATTGATAGGATCATTCAAGCAGTACATGTACATATTAGTTCCTAGCGGAACTTGCCCAGTATCCATATACACGTCAGCACTAATGAATCTTCTTAAAGCAGGATCATAGTAACGACTTTGCAAATAATACAACCCAGTCGCCCAGTCAAAGTCAACGCTTGTCAACGAACTCGATTTTATCAAACTCAACATACAGCACTCCATCATCTGGGCCGAATTTTACTTCTAATGAAAACCTCGCTTTTTTCAATGGGAGTATTTCATGATAGCACCAGACTGGCCCGCCAATTAAATTTTTCATTTTGAGAGCACTAACGTTTATAAACGTTAATTCCAGAGTTTCGTTAGCATTTTGATCATAATTATACGATAGAGATAGATGCAAAGAATAATCATTAGCTTTAATTTCTTCAACCTTAATTCGTTTTATATAACTATCATGAAATCCTCTTCCCTCCAGTAATTCCACCACAAAGTCTTTTGGGAGTCTACTTTTTATATGATTAAATTCTTTTTCATAGGCCCTCAAAGCGGTTCTCCAAATAGTTTCATCCCAAGATTCATCCATTAAATATTTCAAACTTGTCACCCCCTAAAATCCCAGCAGAATAGGCTTTTTAAAAATAACTGGTTTTGGAGTAACAGCAGCAATAACGCCTGCGTAAAGCACACCGATACCTTGAACAACTAATGCACTAGCAGACACCCACGCACCACTGGGAAGCGGAACCATTACCCCCGAGGGACCTTGAATATGAGGCATCAGATTGCTTCCTATGGTAGAATAGTCGTGAACGCTACCATCAGCAAGCTCAGCACGCATAAAATATGTTGAGCCTCGAAGACCCATGAGACACTGACTAATATGTCGAACTTCAAGATTAACAATATTATCAGCATTATTCACATAATCTTTTCGAGTTGCATCCCAGTCAAATCCTGTTCTTTGTTGCAAACGATTTTTCACTCTATTGGGTGGGCCACCTGGGTCAGACCAACTACCTTTATCGTGTTTACTACCATCTAAATTTAAAGAAAATTTTGCTCTAGCGTTGGTGTATCCGCTTCTTACACCACGCCAAACATGCCAATGGTATTGTCCTGTGCTAGTGTGAGGTTGTTGCTTCCACGCCCACCAGCCACCACCCAAATCTATCACTGGACTAAACCCAGTTGGATCCGACAGATTCACAGGATCATTGTTACAATACGCATACATATTGGTGCCCAAGATACCTACACCCGTGTCTAGAAACACGTCCGCACTGATGAAACGCCTTAAGGCTGGGCAGTAGTACCTACTCTGCAGATAATACAACCCTAATTCCCAATCGAAGTAATACCCCCTATACGTTATCGGGTTAACCCTCGCGAGTTCCCCACCATAGTCTAAGATATTACCCCAAGCACAATAAGTATACCACGCCACGACGTTGCCGTCAATATCTATGACAGAAACAACATCCCCCTGCAAATTCCTGACATAAAAATACGGGATATCATTCAAAGTGAACCCCAGCATTGTGCCAGCTTGGTCATAATGCCAAGCAATGGTTTCGTTGCGTTGGGGCGTGTACCTCGCCATGAGGAGGCCACCGGCCCAGACATAATAAGATGTAATGTTGTTGACGGTTTTGGAGCTTCTGAGCCCGGTGTGGTCATACGTGAAGCTGGCATTGACGCCATTTCCGCTGATGCTGGCGAGCTGGCGCCCACGCTGCCAAGTGAAATTGCGGCCATTGAAGCTGAGCATGTTGCCGAGGGCATCGTAAGTGATGGGCATGAGCGCACCACCGGCATCGCGCACACCGGTGAGCTGATCAGGCCAGTTT
>Ga0123355_10005841_pt1 | contig 18102 bp, 11 predicted proteins | sample TergutEmb28metaG_3_FD_89872 | JGI IMG/M metagenome (GOLD analysis project Ga0123355, IMG submission 89872) | Embiratermes neotenicus P1 segment gut microbial communities from Petit-Saut dam, French Guiana - Emb289 P1 | ecosystem: Host-associated > Arthropoda: Insects > Digestive system > Gut ... | reverse complement strand
TCTTAGCTCGACATGTTTCGGGTACATACGCCCATCATCAGGAGCATTAGATGTTGAGTTGCAGCATATGGTTTTCTGCACCGAGTTTTTGGATGGGTGGTGGTCTTGAGAGCCGCTGTGTAGATCGTGTGTACGGTGCGGATGGTGTACGGCACCATCGGCTACCAGCCTGTGCCACATAACATTCCAGAAGATGGAAGGTCTCAGAAACATGGCCTTTGAAGATGGGACGAATAAGCTGCCCCAAAACGTCGGTAACCAACTACCAGCCTATGCCACATAACATTCCAGAAGATGGAAGGCCTCAGAAGCATACGTAGTTTACAGCTTCCAGTTTTCTGGAGTGTGGGAAGGCACATTAAAAGAGTAATTTATGATCAGAATCTTAATATCTTTAACCATACTTTCCAAACTGTTTTCATTCAGATTTTTTTGATTGAGTGAGGAAAAGGTGACGGCTTATTTGAAGGTACTCATCACTATCATAATCATCAGCAACCATAACAATTACACATTTTAGGATTAGGACATCTGGATTGTTCCTACTTCAATGTAAATAAGCAATTCGAGTTCAGGACGTCCTACACTTGATTGACCTGCGGTTGTGCAAAGTAAAACTGTATTTTGCACACAAAGAGCACCAGTGTTCTGTTTCGTTCTTTAATTCTGTCCTGATATCCGCATTTCGCATTTCAGGTACTAACCGAGAACATTCCTGAACAGAATGAGGGAAACCACAAAAACTCAGTTTCATATCCGGTATCCTGTCCGTGATTAAAAATGCCACTCTCCTGAATTCTAAATAGGGGATCTAACCACTGAACTATTGCCCTCACTTGTATGCATTGTTGGGGTTGTGTTAAAATATGAAGAAGTTCGGCTGCGATTTAAGTGTTTCTTCGAACAAGATGTTTTCCGCTTTCATTGATTGCGCATGAAGAAATCAAAAAGAAAAGAAAATATTTTTATAGTCTGTGTAGAGCTACTGCGCCCTGCAGTGATACAGATTATTACAAGATTTCAATAATGGGTTGTATAGAAATGTAGCGGGAGGGTGTGGAATGTATTTATCTAATTGTACGAAATTTGAGTTTCTTACGGCTGTGCGTATTGAATGTGTCTGCACATAATTTAGTAGGTACCACCTGCCCGCAGGAAATTGTTGCCTTCATTTTCAGGGTATAAAGCGTTTCTGCCCTGAAGGTGAAAGCAGCAGGGTTTTCCGAAACTTTAGTATCTCTATACCAAATCACAGCGTTGATTCCCACAAGAACACTATCTGGATTCGGCCATTTCATGATAGGCATAGTAACGGACCTTCCGATTCTTGACTACGTGAGAGAGAATTCTACGTATTTCTCTCCAGAACGATTTGGCTTTGTTCGCTGATTTGCTCTTAAACGGTGTGCGTTTCTTAAATTCGCCGTACCTAAGAAGCTAAATGCGTGGAACAGGGCCCTTCTTAAGGAGCTAATATTTCTTCAGATTGCCAAAAAATTCCCAGAGTTTTTGGAACCCGAACTATCATTAACGTGTTAAGAAGAGCAAGCCACTTGCTGAGTCAGATGAATCACGTCCTAGCCCTCCCATCCTATTTTCTTAAGATCCATTTCAATATTGTCCTACATCTGTGCCTAGATCTTCAAGTGCTCTCTTCTCTCAAGGTTTCCCCACCAAAACCTATATACACAAGAATTCTTCCGTACGTGCCGCATGTCCTGCTTACCTCGTTCTGCTACTCGAATGTTGTTTGTGTAGGAGTGATAATTATAAAACTCTTAACTATGGCATTTTCTCTAGGCCCCTGTTACTTCCTCCATCTTAGTCCCAAATATGTTTCTTGGCAAACTATTATAATACCTTCAGTCTATGTTTCTTCCTCAGTATGAGAACCAAGTTTCACACCCACATGAAACAACATGCAAATTCATGGTTCTGTTAATTTTAATCCTAATATTCGTTGATGGCAGAAGGGACGGTAAAAGATTCTGGGCCTAATGGTTGCAGGCATTTCCTGTCTTTAATCCGCAATTAATTTATTCATGCCTATAAGTTTCATTTGTTTCTTTCTTTCCCAAATATTTCATATTTGCCACAGTTTGAACGGATTTATTAACTACTTTTGCTGTGCTTTTCTTCTGCATTCTGTTCATCAGACATGAATGAATTCTTAGCTTTTTTTTTTTTTACTGTTTACTTTTAAACCAAACTGGCCGACCTCGCATAAGTTAATATGGCTCTAGACGTACCGACATTGGTTATATTTATTTGTCTTCTTATGAAAATTATTCAACAAATATAACTTCCGTCCATAGCAAACACCATTAACAACCTCGGCACAGGAAGGACTAATTGCAAAATCAGATATAATCGTACTCCCGTACAAACTGTATTAACTACCTAACACGTGAGGAAATTTGTAGCTTGCGATCGGATCAAGGATTTGTTAGATGCACAGTTACTTCCTACGTCATCATTTCTTTGCCCTTGCGAAACACAGATCAAAAACTGCAGACTTTACGGGATCCTATTACAAGGGATCGCGCACTTCATCGGTAGCCTATTTTAGGCGATGGTGGTTAGGCACATAAAATGAGGTGAAAATTGCCTTAAGAAAAGGGTATTTGATAAAGAATTTTGCATTTTTGTTTACGTTTAAAAAGATATCGTACTGTCGTTTGCATTTTCAGCGTTTTGAAACAACAATCTGATGGCAGCAAAATGAATAAGACACCCTCTCTTGACCAAAGTGATTACTAGACCCGGACCGATTGCAATGGCTCAGTCATCTTCCTTACCTTAATGCCATGAGCTACAAGTAATAAATTATGTTTTGTATTGCATTATTTCCTGTAGTGCACTGATAATATAATTTAGCATTCTTCTTTGTTGTAGATTAAGAAAAAATAAATAACGAATGTCATCCTTTTGTCCTTTACTCAGACTTTATGTTCTGCTCAACGTGTGGTGATCTAAATATACCCATATTACTTGTATTTTTTTTATAATACTACTTAAAACAGTAAGCTTTAATAGTTTTAAACTGTGTTCTGGCATTTATTCCCTACCTTTTAGCTCGTGATGTCTCAAAATTTTCTCCTGATCAAGCAGAAATTATTTCAGTTTGAATCAGGGCGCTGTTTCTTGAATCATATATTTTTTTCGTACTTCATTCGAATACCAACACAAGCTCGCGAAATATGCGTTGACTTCGGTTGTGTTATTCATGGTTCCTGTCGTTATTGCAATTAAAAGGTTAATCGCATATTGTCCTTGAAGATTGAAATGCATAATTAAGACCGCCAGGAAAAGTCACAATCCGTTTCACTGACGGAGGTTCTCAGCTGTCAGGACTTCCATAATTTCGGAGCAAGATTCAGTAACTTCTAAGATGGCCAAATGGAAACTTCGTGTATTTGTAAAGTGTCATTTTTACAGTTAAAAGGAAGTCAACAAATCACATAGACTATACATAAGACATTTATTATAGGCCTATTAGTTACGTCTGACTGATCATAAAGTCTCATTGTAATAATGTTCAGAATGTTTAATTAACCAGTATATAACTGGGAAAGTGTGGATGTTACAAACGTTGTCATCACTGGAATACAGAAAAGAAAAATTCGCTTCATTTATAAAATTAATTTGAACTTCGAAAATTTTTGTAGATGATATTAATATTTGTGTCAGAAACCGAACATCACAAAAAGTAACGCACAAATTAATGTGCGAAGTGTCACGGAACATAAGCCAATAATTATATATATATATATATATATATATATATATATAACTGAGGGTAATAAGTAATCTGATAGAGCTGTACAGTTTAAGTAGTGGGGGAAAATAAACAAATATGCTTCACAAAAATACTAAGAGTGGCATAAGCTCAGCATGATATTTATCATTAGGCTACTCGTGTGGTCTATACTGCTAATAATTTTTAAGCAAAATATCGCCTCTACATGTGTCACTCAACATTTCCCACCATTCATTAATTAGTAAGTATAAAATATGGGTCTAGGCCATTGCCCCGTAATCTGTTATGTAATACCTTAAACAATTAACTTGTGCAGTAACATTTAATACTTAGATTTAAATAATATATTTAGTGTTCTGTGTGTTGATGACTATTTTGGTTATTAAATACAATTAAATTTTCATGAATTTCAATTTTGTCTTGTTTACTGAATCTCTCATATATGACACTCATCAGCAGAAAAATCCTGACTGCCGCCCGTCGCCTAAGTAAACAACTTCTCCTCTCTTACATTGCGTAAAAGAGGTTGTTTGCTACGTGAATTATACACATATGATTTGGCGTACTAGACACGTGCACGCTCACAAAGATGCATACGTGCACAGGCCTATACACATACACACACGCACACACACACACATATATATATATATATAATACATACATCCAGTAATAAAGACCAGGATTATAATTACGTATTTACTCTTAGTTTATTTTGCGACGCTTTAAATGGCTTGGTGGACATTTAGCGTCGAGAGGTAAATTTAAAAAGACTTGGAATCAAGGTGCTGAGGCCTAATGTAAGGTAATCCCAGCCTTTTCCTGCAGGTGCTGAGAAAGACCTTGAAAACCTGTCAGAATACTCGACGTCCAGCCCTAGTCTTGAAGCCGGGTCCTCCCGAAGACGAAGCAAGAGTGCCCTTCACTCGACAATTGACGTTTGTTATAATAATAATAGTGTGTTGTGCAGAACATAAACGCCAATATTCCATTTTAGCTAATTTGCTGGCCTAATGCAAGATTTCGCTGCAGTCTGTGTGCTTTGTACTTGAACATAAAGTACAGTTATGACATCGACGTTAACAATTAATGTCACTTTACGGACGCGATTGAAATGTCTTCTTCACAGACTTCGCAATAGTCGAAACTTAAAGGGAGCGACAACCTACATCCATTTCACTACCAACATTGTGTGAGATTTTGGGTTGTATTGTCGGATCAATACAGTTCTCCCACGCTATCACAGACTTGAGAATGCTCTCCACAGCATCTTTATTCCCTATAAGTTTCGCAATAACAAATTAAAAATAAAATAATGGAATATGATCATAAAATATATAGATGATATTCGAAGGGAAGATAAAACAAAGGTATTTTATCAATAATGAAGAAAGTGATTTATTGTGAAATAAATAATAGAATACAAAAGTAATTATCTTCAGATAAGAGAAATAAAGTACGATGATAGATTGGAAAAGAAATATATTTTTAAATACAGAAAACTAGAAATTATAACTGAATTGCCTGCATGAATTAGAAACGCTATAAATTAATGGCACAGGAATTATAAAACCACAACAGTCATATTTGAATAATAATTTAAATAACATACTTACAGATGTGTCGACCGTCATCCTTCCGTCTATGCCATGATCACTGTGGCAGTGACTTACTCCTCTCATACATTACAGAATCACGCACCCTCGGCAACGTACGTTGTAAACAAACAAGATGGCGACGTCCGAGTAGACGAGAAAGTAGTGCCGGAAGCTTTAATAAAATTTATTTTTTTCAGTCTCTGACGTCAAATTCGTTACATTTAGTGTTCATAGATTCGCAGACTTTCTTTTGAAAATTCACAGTAAGTAACGGTAATGTAAATGTGCATTGCCATATCACAATTTCTTTCGTCGTGCAGTCATTATGAGCAGGAAGGACACTAACAAATGAATCATTGTGGTGTGTGGTGTTAATCCTCCCCTTATTTCCTTGTGAAACTGCAGTCATGAGGTGTTGCGTAATTTAAGTGAAATGTGTATTGGAGTAACAGGTCGCAAAGGTTATAATAAGAGTTACTGTGAATAGAAACTTAACCAAACTTTTCAGATTGTCAGACAGTTGGGTTCTTTGGCATTTTGTTGTGATTTATCAGGACTGTCATTCGTTCTGTCTTTTGTCCACTTTGGTGCGACAGATGTTTTCGTGTATATCGTCATTTTACAGATGAGAAATGCATACATCATATTTGGTGGGCTCAGTAGAAGAAAGTTGATATGAAATCATCATAGTTTAATTATCACTGGGTTTTAATTGGCTCAGAATAATGTAAGTACTGAGGCCTTCTTGTGATACTGATTATGCTAGGTGGTTTATTTGTTCTAATGAACAGCTACCAACCAGAGTTTTAAGAAGTTCAAAGACAACATTGTATGGTACTTCCTGATTCTCACATTATTTGACTTTTGAAGAAAGTATCTCCTTAGTCATTTATTGAATGTGTGTGAGGTTAAGTTAAAATTAAATCCCTGGTAACAGAACTTTGGGTTCAAAACTGGCATTCTTGTGACCACCATATGGACATGAATGTGATCCTTATTTATCCACCTCTCCTACCTAAAACCAGTTTCAAAAGAACTTCACATTGCATACATACATAATCATAAGGTTCATCATCCCCATTGTGTTCAATAAACTAACTAGAGTGGAGTGTATGTACTTGTCTAACACAACTTTATTGATGGTAGATGTATATATAGTATTTAGTACATAAGGTACAACTACATGTTTCGGCACTTGACAATGGCCATCTTCAGGTTGTACATTAAATACTTAGTAAACAGTTATATGGGGCTTATTATGGGCTGTACTGTACCACTGTATACAGCCCATAATAAGCCCCATATAACTGCTTACAAAGTATTTCATGTACAACCTGAAGATGACCATTGCCAAGTGCCAAAACATGTAGTTGTACCTTATGTAGTAAATACTATATATACCTCTTCCATCAAATAAAGTTGTGTTAGACAAGTACATACACTGCACTCTAGTTAGCATACATACATATACAGATATACATTTCCAAAGTCCAATAATTCTGTCACATAACAGTTGGACATGAAACCAGGCAATATCATACAACACGTACCACAAGCACAAGATGGGGATTACAAAACAACAAATTAAAAACTTACAATTACTATAAGTACAATAAACAGTATTGATAACAGCACAAGTACAGGGATATAAATAATGATTAAAGACAACTAAAAATTACTAAGTCATATAATTTGTACTGTATTTTAAAATTCTGTAACTGAATAAATCAAATTAATAATAAGATATTTACCAAGTTATATATTCCTTTTTGAGAATACCATATAGGATTTATAAATTATTATTGGATCATCAACTATAGCAGTATATCACTATATATGGAGTATCTTATCATACACATTCAATTTCTCATAGCATTTCACAATAGTCTAGAAAATTGTTTACCAAATAAAATGACTGTTCCATTAATACACTTTTGAGTTTACCTATAAATATCTTCCTTTTTTGTACCAAATCAGCTATCCAGTTTGGTAAACCGTTAAAAATCTTTATACTCATATAATAGACACCTTTTTGATATAGTGTCAAGTTTACTTACAGGACATATAGACAGCTCCTATTTCTTGTTTATTTATTATAAATTTCACTGTTAAGAAAAAGAGTGCCAAATTATTAACCATAAATTCCATTAAGAATAATATATACCGTGAAGGCATTGTCTGTAGCCCATAGTTTTAAAATGTGGCTTGCATGTACTTCGGGGATATGATTGTGTACTCTCCAAGTTGCTTGCAGACCCAACACAAATATAAAGTACTTTAAATCAGATTGATCTGAATTATCCAAACTTATTGTAATTGTGAATTTAGATTTGTTAGAGGAATTTACAGAGATATGACCAAATATCGTTACTAGTACCCGACATGCTTTTGTCAGTAAAATTGCATCAAAATGTGTGAATGAAAGAGTACTACATAAGATAAGTTATATAAAATGTGTTAGTCAAACACAACTGTATTTCAGAAAGAATCGCTATATATTCTTTTTGAAATAAAGTTGTGTTTGACTGATGTGTCTTATTTTTATTTTGCATGAAAATTACACAGAACTGGATTACTCAGAATAAATCTGTTATGACTAGTCAAACACATGACGTCCATAAGTACAAGAATTTGAAACACAAGGTTCTGAAATGCAATGCAAGCATATACTTTAATAAAAAAAAAATCTAGATTTGAATTTAATTCCAAAGTGTACGAGTATAAATGTCAGTAGAACATCTCCAGGTCAAACTTAACATGACAAAAAATTTATAAAACATGAAAAGATGAGTTAAAGTATCTCTATATGTAGAAAGGTAAGATAAATTGGGATTTGTGTTATACTTATTTAGCTATATACAGTGATATTCATTTTGAAATAGAGCTTTGTTTGACAGCTGCATTTTATTTTTATTTTGCAAGAACATTATTCACAACAGAATGACTCAGAATAAGTTTTTTTTTTTTTTAATATCAGAACACAGTTTTATGAATTTGCAATTGTTGTGAGGAAAATTAACAGTCCTACCCTAGGATAACCAATCTAACAATGTCTAGTATCACACCTGTAGTTAAGAAAAAGCGTAGGTTCATAAAATTTCATGTGACTGCTGTAACACCTTGTTGGTTGCCAACAAACAAAATATGTTTTCAATCATTTTAGACAAAAATGGCCATGACCTTAACAGGAGTTGCCTATGAGGAACTTTTAAATATGTTCAGCATCATTCATGTTCCTCCCATCCAGTCCAAAAAATTCATTTGTTATCTTAATTCTTTAAGTTTTAAAACACAAGAAATTAATGTAGTTCGTGTTTGAGTATACATCATAAGCTGTAGCAGCCATATTACTAAGCATTTTTCCTTAAAATGGATCCAGTCATTCCATCCAAATGTGAATAACATGGAGTGCCTTGCGGATATACATATTCCTTATATGGACCATCCCCATTGGTTTAACAGTCATAATGTGTGTCAGTATTTCCAATCACACACAACACACTCTTGTAATAGTTTATTGTCTGGCTACGAGTTTTGACCTCTGTCGAAACTAGTGCACTGAAACTAGCAGCCAGACAAATAATCACAAGGAGTATGCTGTGTGTGTGATTGGAAATTTTGATACGCAGTGAATACTGTATGTTGTATAAAGATATTAGAAGCAACAGCAACCTGATGAAATGAAAATGGATTTTCAGAAGTTTGGAAATACTGAATATATACAGTATATATAATCGTAAGCTAATTTCAGCATTGTCTTCTGATGTAATGCTGTATTCAGCTTGACTTTGAAGGATATGTTAAACAGGATGAACCCCAAATCTTGTAAAATATGCCTTATGTTTATGCACACACTGTGTGTGTGTGGTTTTTATTAGTGTGTAGATAATTATAAAATTTAAATGTTCATAACAGTTAAATTTTTTTTATACAATTGTAGTAAAAAAACCTTGCTTAATTTTGTGAAGTACAGCGGCAATAATCAGTGCGTTAGAAGATATGATTTACTCATATTAATCATAACTTAAACCAGATAGTTGTGAATGAGTATTATGGTTTTAACTGTTCTTGTAATCATTTGGAAGGCATAATCCCTTCTGATAAAAATGCCTCTTAGTTGTACACTGTACACTTTTACAGTCCTGCTTTGTATAAATGTTGAATGTCATTCTGATAGTAACAAATCATATTAAGAATTCCAACCCACTGATACAACTTCTCTCTGAAGCCCTATGCTTTGAATGCAGCATTTTGTTCATGATCTGTTGACTACATTGGTTTTCATACATAAGTTTCTAGTCATAGTGTAGTGACTTGGATTTGGTAAAACAGTGTGTGCATTTACTTACTGCTTCTGTGGTGCCAACTGAAGTGATTGCATTCCCATTGTCCCAGATAAGTTTAACTGTTCTGAGTAAATGAGTTTTGGTTTATAGTTTAATTTAGTTTATGTTATGTTATGTTGTGCAGTGTTATGCTATGTTATGTGAGTGAAAACTCTACAGCACCTTGTCAAAGGCACATTCTGATGAGACCAAACAAAATTGTAATTTATGTTGTTTGATTCATTGATGTGGTTATTGCTTCATGTTTGCTGTTACAGAAGCAAGAAGTCCTTTCTGCTAGTGGCAGATTTCTGATTTATTCATGCTTAATTTTGTTGTAATCTGCTCTTGCGACTGCACTGCAAGTTTGTTTAAGCTTGTAGTTTGCGCTGAGAGCAACATTACCAGGTCCATCTGCGGGGATAACTCCACATTGAGTGTATTGTGGTGTTATTTGAGTTGATACCTACACAAATAGAACTTTATAATTGGCATTGAATTTTACAACTAGATGTGCCATGCCATGGCTGAGGTGGTCAGTCACTGGCCCCTTGCCATTGAGTCTTAGGGTCAATCCAAGACCAGCCCATGTGGTGGACAGAGTGGCACATGGACAGGTTGAGTTCTTCGGTTGTCCCCTATGTGTATTAATCCGCCAGTGCTACATACTCATCCAGTCATTTGTCACCAATGCTATAAAATCTCAGGAAGTTACGGCATTATGAAATAACATTAAAAAATTACAACTTGTGCTTTAGTGTATAGGATGTAGCACTGCCACTGCATTTGAAGTCATTTTGTAGGATTCCAATAAAGACAGTGTTTTGTATGTACATACTTTCTGTCCATCTGAAGACTGAAGGTGTATTATTAAATCAAGACTAAACATATAACTCTTGCCAAGATCTGAATTTTATCTGTCATTTTTCATAATTTTGGATCCATACGTTCATTTAAGCTGGGTCACAGTCCAGAATCATTAACCTGTTAACTCTCTTGGTGATATTAATAGCAACAGAGATTAAAAGTGGTAATTCCCAGTGGGATATCCATGGATATACAGAGTTTGGTAACTGATCAAATGTGTTTAGAGCACAAATGGCCTACATATCAGTGCATTGCGACAACCTTGCAGGAAACAATTCTCAATGTGTTGTGTTGTCATTCTTGTTGTTTATGGTCTTGCTCTTCATAGTTTATGTAGGCATGCTGTCAGTATGTAGTGTGCTTGGTAGACATATATGAATATGGAGCATTGTGGAATGTTGTTGTTGTTGTTGTTGTTGTTGTCATCGTCATCATCCTTGTATTTTAATTTCTTAAATATGTTTTCTTATTTATTTTTTTACTGTTTATGAATTGTAACTGCTTGTCAGTAGTGGGCTGTATCTGTTAGCAAGCAGTTTGATAAATGAACGGACTGAATTATCTTTGTCGTCTGTGTCATCATTATCGTCATCATATGCTGTGAAATAATATGGAACTGTGCTTCTTCAGAATGGCCAGAACAAAGTAACTTCAGTTTCGATCTTGTCACTTGTGACGCTAAAGACCGCTATCTGTATCTTCACCATTGTGAAAAACACATTGCATATAAACAAGACCAACTGTATTTTATGAAAAATCGGAAAATTGCTTACCCCAAGTTATGTCCAATGAACATGGTCTGTAGGTGCCCCTTCGTTTCAACTGTGCATTTTTTTCTCTCATTTTTAATTACTTGAGAAATAAAATTGCTACATGTTTTCAATTGTGGTTGGAATTAGGATGATTAGTGCTTCCACTTCCAAAAATTTTAAATTTTATTTAGTTTTTCAGGTGCTTAACCTGAAACATAAGCGGAAAGTATGATTTTCCTATGCATAAATGTATTTCCTTGTGAGAGGTCCATCGGTAGATTATCCTAATTGGTTTCATTGTTTTCCTCACTGCGAATAATATGTATGTATAGTCGGTGTCATTAAAGCAATATCGCTTCGAAGATTGCCATCAAGGATGTGACGCTGTATAGTCTGGTACTGCGGACTAAATTGCTGCCTCCGTCTGCAAGGTGAGCGTGGAGGCAGAACGCCCCTCCGTAGCGTCGGTACCTACCTACCAGACTGCGTGGCATGACATTCCGGAAGACGGTAATGTTCATTGACTCCGCCTTCAAGACTGTCATTCTCATGATACGACTTTCTTCCCAACGTGTGCTCGTTAATACTATACATTCATGGTTATAATGCAATTATATGTGTAACTGAAGAGATTTTACAGACTTACAGGGTTTGTAGGGGGCTCAAGGGGGGTGGGGCGGTTTGAGACTGGGAACATGTGGATGAAAACGACTCCATACCGAATTAGATGTCGGTACTGCGGCTGTAAAAGTTGGCCTTCGCGAGACCTGACTTCAGAGATCAGCGAGTTGTTCCCTGCGGACAGACGGACAGGCAGACATGATGAAGCTGATACTTTTATTAAGTTCCTTGTTACTAAAGGAACCGAAAATGTCTTTCACCATGTTGCACAGGCAAACAGTTTCATTTGGGTGGGAAAATAATAGTCATCTGTAGAAGTACCTGAAGGATGGGCTACGTGGTTCACACTCCGGTGTAAATCGTTACATAATATTCGAGATTGTGAACGGGATTAATCATACGCGTAGTTGGGAGTGTACTATTAAAATGTGACACCTTGGATTTGATTAATCCGACAGCGGACAGGGCGGGATATTGTGAACACGGTTATGAACCTTGGGGTTGTAAAAGACGGTGAATGCCACGACAGTTTGTTCGATTATGAGGAACGGTCTGTGCTCGGCGGAGTAAGCTGTCAGTTAAGTTTATCCTGTGCTTAATTAATTAATTAATTAATCCTTTCATTCCGTAGCCTGTCTTACGACAGGTGCATAGCCTCTACCAAAGTGCGGTCTAGTGTTGCCTTTTTCAATTTACAGTATTCTGTCATTTCCTTAAGGTCTTCCATTAGCTGCTTACGTATTCTTCCTCTTCTTCCGCCACATATCTTTCCTTCTGTTTTTCTTTCATTGACATGTTTTAGAAGGCAGTTACTACGCAAGATATGGCCAATCCACTTTAGCGTTCCTTCCTTTTTATTGTATGTAGAATATTCCTTTCCTTCTTGACTCTGTAATACTTCATTTTTCACACGATCGGTCCAACTGATCTCAATGCCGTGATTTATATAAAACCAGTGTTTAAATTATCAAACGTGTGAAGTCGGTATTTCGTATAAAAAGCTGGTGTAGTGGGCGTGTGCTTTACTGATTAGGATTCCGGTCTTCAGGGATATGACATCGTTTAGGTTGGTACTTTTTTTCACTGTTTAGGTTGTTTGTTTCGGAGGACCTTGCTGGCTCCATCTTCAGAGTATCAACGGCTGACGATGGAACCAGTACACTTCTCCGAAACATCTGTATGCCAGTATACGCGACATTATATCCCACACGACTGGTGATCTTGAAAATAGTGTAACATACAGAGCGGAGTTCATGAAGATTCAAACTCATGCGAAACGTTTCCGAATGTACTGCTGAGTATTTGGATGAATGCCTAAGAAATGGTTACAGTGTACAATGTGGTGTCGGAAGTGGCATTAACTTTGCAACAGTACAGTTTTATCTATAACTTGTACACATCAAGGTAGAAGTCACGCTTGGGGGAGGATGTGCAGTCTATCTCGTACGCCACCAGAATTCTTTGAACGCCAGCTTGATTTGATGATCACATGGCTTTCTCGGTTTTCTTATTGTGACAGTTTCAAGACGTGATTAGTCAAATAATGAGTCTTTTTTTCCCTACAACACTGTGACTGTCATTGAATATGTTGGGGATTTAGCGGATTTACAGAAAGTCGTTAAATAAACGTGCTCAAGCTTTTTTTTTTTAATCGTGGTCTTCTTCATATGTTGAGGTTTTAAAATTAAAATTCTTGTCATCGTGTAATTATTACCTGTATGGTTTTAATGTCGTAATTTTTGCCGATAATCTCGCTAGCTGACACACGGTTACTAAATACCATACGAGTTACGATAGCATCTGAAGATAATCATTTTCTGAGATGCCACGTCTTAGAGTCTGGTAGGTGTGGTGGTACGTGTGTACTAGACTACACGGCGTCACATCCCAGAAGGCAGTACTTTTGTCACAACCTTGAGGATCTGAAATCCCAAACTTTATTTGGATTTATGTGTTGTCGACCTGGACATTGATGCATATTAAATTGGGCTACAGAAGCTGTGTGCCATGGGTTCTAAATAACCGAGCTGCGCAGTATTATTGGTATATTACAGATACAAGCAATGCTTCGGTTGTTGGTTCAATATCGTTTTGTTTGGATTTCAGTGATGTTGCTTTGTTTGAGTTCTGTTCAGATGGTTTATTAATTTTCTTTTAAATTGTACTTCTGATGTCGACATGTGTTGTATAATTGCCTCGCGCATGCTGTGCTATATTGAAGCAGGTGTTGAGACACCTGTACAGGCCACGTCACTTCTTGTCTGCTTGGGATAAAACACACAATCTACTCTTACAAATTTTATTTTATATTTTCTAACACGTTTCCATTCTTTGTCAACAGTACAGCCATATTCAGTGTAACAGTGATATTTTTCATCCGCAACAAAATATTTCATTCCGTCGAAAAAATAACAACAGTAAAGGGTTAAAGGTATACACCTGAATTCGGCGTCCTTGCTATCACATTTGATGAAGTTACTAATGAACTGATAATAGTAAATATATATATATATATATATAATGTTCACGAATATCTGACAATACTGTAACTGAGGATTCGAGAGTCTGACAGACGGGCAGGTGTAGTAGATGGGGGGATAAATGCGATTAGAGAAAAGGATGAATATAGTCTCCAAACGGACTGGGTGGGTATGAAGACCGGTGGGTGGAAACAGCCGAATGGAGAAATGAATATAGAAGTGAACCGGATGGACCTAGAACCCAATAGACATTGAAAAGTAAAAGCGGACGGGGTGGACTTAAAACCGTAGAGATGCAGCTGAGCCCAATAGACATAGAAAAGTAAAAGCGGACGGAGTGGACCTAAACCGTAGAGATGCAGCTGAACATACAGGCAGGCTGAATGGACATAAAGCCAAATAACGAGACTGGCGAGCGGACAGGCAAAACATATAAATAACCACGTAGTGATAGACGAACGTTCAGACTAACCGAGCGAACAGTGTCCTCATGAAATGTCCTTAGTGTCTTACACTCCCATGCAAAACTTATAAAACAGAGAGGGAATTTTATCTTTAACCGATTTCCTTGTGATACTTAAGATATTGGGGAAAACAGTCTACATTTTACTTGTCCTCTTTATATTAGAACTAGCGTTTTTTGGTTCACGACGTCATATCTGAGGTTTTAAACTTCGTTCCCAGAAATAACAAATACAGATCCTAGGCGATGTGATCACAAAGTAACAACGAGAGAGTGACTTTCGGTACATCTGTCAGTTCTAATTCGACTTGGATATACAACAGTGCAACATCACTGTGGCGATCACGGTTGTTTCCACGGCTGTGCCCTCAGCATCGATTCCGAGATTTCCATTCGTCTTCGTCTTCACTTCTCGTCACTCCGTACACAATATCGGGCTCCTCTTACGCCCATGCTCGTCACTGACTGCAATTCATGAATACTGTAGACCGTAATCGTACTAGATCGCTGATTTGAATGTAGTGAAAAAGGCTGCACACGTCGGCGAATGTTAATATGCGGGCTTATGAGATATAACACCGTGTAGTTCAGTATGTGGGAACCAGCGTTTATGATACGCCTGTTACATTGTCTTTTACCCTGAAGATGGAGACAACATTCGACTTGAAACGTGGGTTCCAGTGGCGAATCCTCATCCGGAGGTCAGGTCTAGCGGAAAGGTAGACGGTGCCTTTCAATTATCTTTCCGCTAGACCTGACCTCCGGATGAGGTTTCGCCACTGGTGAGTACCTATCTGCAAAATTAGGGCACTACTCCCTGAAGACCAGTCTTGAATATGCGAGGTATGGACAGCAAGTAAGGTTCCACGGATCATAAAGTTTAGGAGTCATCGCAACGTTAACTGTAGCTCATTTATTCCACTGAAGTATCATTATTTTGCACCATAATCCTTGAACACGCTGATGCATTTTACCCATCTTGACGTGAGTTTAAATATTCCGTCTTGCTGTACATTGGGCTCATGGCAGGGGATAAAACGTGGGTGCACCATTTCATTCCTCAAGCAAAACAATCTGAAATGAAGTTTGGGCCGCTGAAGAAACGCTTCGGACGTCGTCTATTCCAAAATAATGATGAGTGGAAATGGTTCATTGTGAGTGTTCGCGAATGCTAGACCCCAATTTTTGCCGCGGCGGAGTTTTTGAACTCTTGCCAAGTAGTCTCCTAGTCATCAGCGTGTTCCGGGATTGTATTTGAAAAATATTAACACTTCACTGCAATAAATGAGCAACATTTAACATTGTAATGACTTCACTTGTAATTTTTATGACCTAGGGAACATTACTTGTGGAACACCCGTCGTAGTAGTTGGTATGCTACATAGTTTGCTAACGTTTTGTGTTTCTCTAAACGGTGGATACTAAGGTAATTACACTGTTTTGAAGTCAGAATGATATGAGGAAGTCAAAAATGCAGGCCATAGCGTGACACATGTATTAACGTCGAGCCGGAGTGTTTGTATTAATGCAAATTGCAACGACGTGTAGAACTGTGGGGGCGGAAGGTATCAGCTGTCGTCAAACCGTCCCTCTGTGCACGCACAGCTGTCGTTGGCGTCCCATTTATTTGTCCAGATAAACAAAACATTGTAAACTATTATCTCGTTAATTCTTCTGTAGTCTGTTTTAATAATGACATTCGGATCTCCGTGCAGTACTGTCTTTTGTTTGATTTACATGTCATCTTGTCTTGTATGGACCACAGTCGTTAAAGAGGCCAAACCTTCACAGTTTTCGCAACGTGATCGTTATTGCCCTGCTTTAAATCATTGAAGCATCTTATCCTAGTCATCAAATCGTTAGCCTAGTTACAGATTTTGTTATGGATTTTCGTTACACAAGTCTACCTTACTGACTGATTTAGAAGGTTTATATTCGAAGTACGTACCGATACTCTAAACCATCTTGTCCAAGGACTAGTTTCTGATATACATGACTGGTCACATCGCGTCACCCATCTTTAGCCACCTAAATCCAGTCCACATTTGGACACCGTATCTTTTGATATGTATTTTAATATCATCCATCCATCTGTGCTCTGGTCTCCAACGAAGTCTCTTCCCGTCATGTTTCATGACTAAGAAGTCGCATACCTATAAGTTCTTCGTGTACCATGCGTGCTGTACGACCCACCGATCTATTCTTTCGTCATTTGATAATATTATATGAAGAGTACAGATAAGATGCTTTTCATTGTGCAGTTTTCTGAAGTCCTCTGTTAACTTTAAATATCAGTGGTAGCTGTATGTACCACCGCATATGGTAATTCAGAAGCTGAGTTTTACCCGCTCAGGGTGTGTGTGTTTTGTAATGATCTGACAACAGATGGGTAGTATTTTCCCTCACAATAACAATCGATTGGTCGTGTAATGAAGAAGCAGTTTGTTTTGTGTGCGGTAGGTAAAGGTAAAGGTAAAGGTAAAGCAGTCCCATTACAGGCCCGGAGGGGCCCAGAAGTTTCAAGGAAGTTAAGGTTCCCAGATTTCGTGACAACGGCACAGGATGGTGGTAGGTTGTCAGCCTTACGCACCGGTCGCATTTACCCCCAGGAAATACTGCTGGTACTCATTTCTGTTAGAGGCTGAGTCGACCCCAGGGCCATAGTGCGATCGGAAGGATTTTATGTCAATGAAAAATCCACTGACACCAACTGGGATCGAACCAGCGACCTTCCGATTTGTAGCACAGCACATGTGTGCGGTAGGTACTGAATATAATTTAGATTACTTTTAGTCTTCGAAATGATTACTTCGTCTCTTCAGTTCACATGTTCTCCTCAGTATACTATTTTCAATCTTCCACTGTCCACTTAGGGCGAGAGAATTCGCACGCTTATGCAGAGCGACCGGCGAAATTGTAATATCGTAGTTGATAAAAATGTTGCGTTTGAAACACAGCGCCTTCCGGTGCAGCCCTACCCTAAACATGGATGTCACATGTTTACTGAAACTCCGTTTTGATGTGCCGGCTCTTTCAGAACTGGAAGAGGCATCTGAAGTTTCAAGAGCTGTCATATGTTAAGCCATTTGGACTAGTACCTACGTACGAACATGATGTCTTCATGTTCAGAATCAAGCAGTGCAAGTTGGAGGCGCTACTGCCCCCCCCCCCCTGAACGTTGGTAACCGTTTTACATTGGATGCTGTTTAATATGGCTTGAGTAATGAATTTTCAAC
>Ga0123355_10005840_pt1 | contig 18104 bp, 17 predicted proteins | sample TergutEmb28metaG_3_FD_89872 | JGI IMG/M metagenome (GOLD analysis project Ga0123355, IMG submission 89872) | Embiratermes neotenicus P1 segment gut microbial communities from Petit-Saut dam, French Guiana - Emb289 P1 | ecosystem: Host-associated > Arthropoda: Insects > Digestive system > Gut ... | reverse complement strand
CTTGTATGTGTTGCCGTCTTTTACGGCGTTATGCTTAATTGCGTGCTGGTCGTCGAAGAAGAACCCGGTTCTTCCTCCAGAACATAGCAGGTTTTTGATTTTCATTTGGCACTTCCTTTTTAAAAGATTATAAGACCTTGGGGCGGAGCCCTGCGGTTTTGACTTACCCTACCCGCCCTACTAGGTTGCCGCGGCTTACTGCATATACATCGTCTATTACCATGCGGAAGCTTACTTCGCGGTTTTCGTGCTTGGCGCGGGTTTCTAGTTGGCCCCTGTGGAAATTTTTAAGGTCATCGCTTAGGGGGATGTTGCCGCAATCTAGGAAGCGGATTGCGCCTACATTGTCGCGGGCGGGCATTATTTTGCCGGCACTGTATTTGCTTGGCGCGAAGGGTACATCTATTACGCCTGCCTCGAAGGCCCTTACTGTGCCTACGGCTAGGTCGCCGCCGCCTAGTTCTAGGGTTTTGGCCATTATTAGGTGTACTTCTTCTTTTATTATTTCGCATTCCACGTCTACGCTGGCTAGGTCTAGTAGCGGCTGGTCACGTAGCATGGTCATAAGCTGCTTTGTGGCCTTTAGCCCGGCGGCGTTGGCTTCCTTGGTTGGGATACCTATCGCCTCGTGTGGGGTTTTTACTATTACTTTCGTGGCGCGGGAAAGAACTGCCGCCGCCGCACCCCATGATATTACGCCGAAGGCTTTGCTTTCGTCATGTGGGAAGCCGCCCATCCATTGGTGGAATACGGTGGTTACTTTCACATCTGCAAAGCCATGTTCTTTTAAGTAATGTTCGGTTAGCTGGCGTAGGCTTTTTATTGCGGCTACGTCTTGTATTAGGTTGCCGCATTGGCCGTAGCCTACGGTTATGCACTTACAGCCCTGGGTTGCGGCCAGTAATGCTTCTATTATGGCTACCGCGGTTGAAATACATGGCGGCACCAGCGTGCCGGTTAGCGGGCCGAAGGGTTCGCGGTTAATGGTCACGCCTGCTTCTTCGTATAGGCCAATCAGCCTGTCGCAGTATTGCCAGTCGGATATGGTTTTCTCCAGCGGGTGCTTTTTGGAGTAGGGGATGTTATAAGAAATGCCGCCGCCTTCGTATGAGGTGAAGCCGCCCGCTACACTTATCTCTGTTAGTAGCCTAGCATCTGGGGTGCCGTGGCGTACTTGTACGGGGCTTTTTAGGGATGATGTTACCTTGCGGCATATTTTCACGCCGTAATTAACCGCTGGGAAGCCATTTAGCATAGAGCGGTTGTTTTTTATGCTTTCGTCTATGCCTACTTGCGCTTCTTGGTAGCGGTTGTGGCGGGTGTAGCTATCTATTGTGGTTGGAAGAAGGTCAGCTTCGCCTTCGGTTTCTAGGTGGCTTAGTAGCGCGATATGTTCGTCTGGCAGGGCTACGCCTGCGCGGGGTTGGGTTAGGGTTTTGCCTTCGCTATCGGCTTTTTGTAGGGCATTGGAGAAGCATTTTTCTTTGGGGATGGCTTTTTGGTAGTCTACCGCTTCCTCGAAATCTACGGCTTTGCCGGTTTCCCAGTGGGTTAGCACTTCCTTGCGCATGGCTTGGAAGTGGTCTGGGGATAGTTTTTGGTTTTTGAGTGCCATTGTTGGTCTCCTTTATCTCGGAAATTAGTTTGCTGTTAGCTTGGCCTGTATGCGCAATGCGGGCAACTGGTGCAATCGCTGTCGTGGAGTTGCTTGCACCTGGCACAGGCTACGGAGTCTGTTAACTTTTCTATTTTTCTTTCCTTTTCTGCTGTTTTGTATAGCTTTGCTTGGATATCTTCAAGTAAGTCTAGTGCCTTTGCCAGGGCAAAGAAAATCACTGCGATAAAAAGGCTTCCTAATACAGATAATATAAACCCTAATATTGAACCGGTCATAAAACCTAAAAGTATGCCTGCTATTACTGTTATGATTCCTATAATAAACAAGAGTCCGCTCATGTTATTATCTCCTTACAACTAATTTACCACTATTCATGAGGGGAACTGCGTTTGTTCGCGCACAAACCGCGCGAATGCGTTCGCAGTTCCGCTTGACTTAGGAACAGTTCGTTACCTTGTGCCTTTCGTTAAAAGCGGCTAAGCCGCTTTTTCATCATCTTTAGTGCAAGCCCGGGAAAACTGCGCGACAATAACCCCATTGCCGCCAGGCAGTAGTCCTTGTCTAGCAACAACTGCGGGCTTTGGGGTTTTAGTAAGTTGGTGTCTTTTGGGTTGTAAATGGCGGTTTGCAGTATGTTATATGGGGTGGCGGCGTTTATTATTGCGCCGCCGGTGCCTATTACATACTTTACACCGGTTAGGTCTTTGCCGGTTTGCACCATGGTTTCGCCTAGCGGGGTGTATATCCGCTCGTAACTGCCTACGTGGCGTGCGGCGGAGATTCTTATGGCTTCGCATGCTAAGGCGTGTTCTATTTTGGTGTAGGCAGAATGCTTGCTGGTGGGTATGGTTTCTGGGGCGGCGGTGCATATTATAAGCCAAGTGTTTACGTCTGATTCTTGCAGGCCGTAGCTATCGTAAAACTGCTGGATACCGCTTTCTGCAATGGCTTCTAGCATTGGCCCAAGCGAATAACGCATACCTATATCACCTTCCACCGTGCGCTTGGCAAAAGGCTCTATTAGCCCCTGTACATACACTTTTGTGTTGGTGGGCAGGCCGTCTGCCATGGAGTAGACATCTGTTGTGGCCCCACCTAGGTCGTATACCATTAACTCACCCAGGCCCGGCTCGTCATCTGTGCCTTGGCTTAGTAGCCTTGCCGCTTCGTATACGGCTAGGGGGGTTGGTATTATTTCATCGGTCATGAAGCTTTGTACTTGGCTTAGCCCTTTGGCCGATATGATATTTTTTATGAAAATCTCACGTATGGCATTTTTGGCAGGCTGAATGTTTAGCTTTCCAAACTGCGGCATTACGTTTTCGCACACTACGGCCCGCTTGCCGCCTTTTATTGCTATGGTTTCGGCCTCACTTGCGGCGGCGCGGTTGCCTGCTATTATTACGCAGAAATCGCCTTCTGTTTCGGCTATGGTTTCGGCGTTTTTTAGTAATACGTCTTTGTTTCCGCCGTCTATGCCACCGCTTAGCAGTATTATATCTGGGGCTATACTTGCTATTTCTTGCTTGTCTGCATGGGTTAGCTCGTAGGCGTAGGTTTTTAGCACCTTTGCGCCTGCGCTTGCGGCGGCTAGGCGGGCGGCTTTTGCCGTAAGGTCTGGCACCAGCCCACTTGCTACCATTTTTAACCCACCGGCGGCGGAACTTGCCGCTAAGCGCGTTTCGAAATCCCGCTTGCCGCAGGTTTTGTATATTTCTTCTAAGGCGGTGTTAAAGCCGTCCATTACGTTGGTGTTAATGGTGGTAAACGCCTTGGAAAAAGCCACAATTTCGCCGTTATTCGGGTCTATCACGCATAGTTTTGTGAATGTGGAGCCGAAATCACAGCATAGTAGCAGGTTCATGGAATCACAGTCCTTGTTCGTCATTAAAGAGCATAGCGAAGCAATCCATAGTTACCAATAAACTATAACTTCTGCTGGATTGCTTCGTCACTGCGTTCCTCGCAATGACGGGGATGAGTATCAATTAGCTAAATCTTGTTTTATATGGTCGATGCTTAGCTGAGGGTCTGTGCCGGGTGGGTATACCCTATCAAAGCCCATTTCTAAAAAGCGCTTCTCTACCTCAGCAAAGTCTTGCTTGCCTACTACTAGGTTGCCGCCTGCGTAAAGTTTTATCCCTGTAAGCCCGGCCTCATCGCATTTTTGCCTAAGTCCCTTGCAGTCTATTTCTCCATGGCCGTATAGCGATGACACGACAATTACATCTGCCGCCGCTTCAACAGCTGCCTCTACATATTCCTTTTGGGAAACCATAACGCCCAGGTTTACTACGTTAAAGCCTTCTTGGGTGTACACATAGTCTAGAATCTTGTTGCCCACCGCGTGTACATCTGCGCCTATAACGCCCATTACCAATGTGATTTTTTTCACATTTTTCATCCCTTCAGATATTTATATAAAGCGGTGATGCCGCTTTTAACGATTTCTATAGCAAAGCCCGCATAACAGGCTACAAATAGCATGTTGTGCGGGCTTAGTAGTTTTTATACAACAGAAGGCTCAAGTATCAAATCGCCTTCATCGAAACGCGAAAAACCTAGCCGGTTCCAGGGTAGGGTAGGGGTTAGCCCCAAGATAAGTTCCGCCATAGACTGGCCCGTGGCCGGTGACATCATGAAGCCGTGGCCGGAGTACCCAGCGGATAGGTAAAACCCTTTAAGCCCGGGAACATGGTCATAAATTGGGTGGCTATCCGGTGACATATTGTATAGCCCGGCCCATTGGCGTAGCATACGCAGGTTTTTAAGCTGTGGCATGATGTTGGTGATGGTTTCTGCCATTGCTACAGGGAAACGGCTGTCTGCGGTAATACGCAAATCACGCGGCTGGTCTGCGCAAGTGCGGCCCATTAGGAACGAGCCGTGGGGCGTTTGCTGGCAGTAGAAGTTTAGGGAGAAGCTCATTAGCATCGGCTCTAGAATGCGCTCTACAGGCTCTGTAACCAGAATGTTGTGCCGCCGGGAATATAGGGGCAGGTCTATGTTTACCATGTCCGCGATTTTTTGTACGTAGCCACCTGCGGCATTTACTACTGTGTTTGTGGCAATAGTACCTTTGTTGGTGTCTACGCCGGTTATTTGCCCGTTTTGTGTGTTAATACCGGTTAGGGTAGTGCCGGTATATATTTTGCCGCCCAGCCGCACGAAAGCATCTGCGAATGCGCGGGTTGTGAAAAATGGGTTAAGATGCCCGTCACGGTCATGGAAAGCCGCCGCCAGTAACCCTTCAGTGTTAATGGGCGGGGCAAGGGCTTTTGCTTCGCCTGGCGTTAGTAGTTTTGTGCCAATGCCTAGGCTGTTTTGTAGGGCTATATTTTCCTTAGTTTGCGCCAGTTCTTTTTCTGTTGTAACCAGCATCATATAGCCGCCCTGGTGAAATTCTATATCGCCGTCAAACCCCAACTCCTCTACGGCAGTCTCGAAAAATTCGCATGAAAATTTAGACATGATGCAGTTAAGCGGCGAGCCCCATTGTTGCCGAATACCAGCACCACAGCGGCCCGTAGCACCGGCGGCTAAAAAATCTCTCTCAATTATAACAACATCTTTAGCACCATGCTTTAGTAGAAAGTAGCCGATAGAAACGCCGGAGATACCCCCGCCTATGATTACAATGTCAGCCGTTTTAACCATATACAATACTCCCCGAACCTCGCAATGCGCGGTTCATATTAAAGTTTTTGATTAAACTTTTTTCAAAAAGTTTATGGGGTGCGGGGCGAAGCCCCGCGGTTTGCCTTACTCTTCATACCCTGCCAAACTGCCTAGTTCTATACTTTTTACCATTGGACGGAAAGAGCCGGGTGGAAGTTCGGCTACGGGCGTGCCTAGTGCACGTGACAGCTCGTTAACAACTATCGGTAAGCAATTGCGGCCCTGGCATGGGCCCATGCCTAGGCGGGCCATTTGCTTTAGCTCTTGGATTGAGGTGTAGCCCTTGGCTATTAATGCGCGTATTTCGCTTAAATCCAAATCGTTACAGCGGCAGGCTATGCCGGAGTCTTGTGGCTCTTCTTGGGTTGGGTTGGTTGGTGGCATGGATGCCGGTTCTTCTTTTATACGGAAGTTTCTTACTGTTTTTATTAGGTGTTTGTCTAGGGCTATGGATACTATGGGTACTTTGTTCATATTTTTGCTGTTAAGTACCTGTATAACTTCGGCCTCGGCTACCGCCTGGCCTTCGCGGTCCAAGGCTTCTACTATCTGGCCTGCCTCCGGTAGCGGGCGAAACTCGTATGGCATTTTTAATAGCGCCCGGTCTTGTGACCAGGTTATGTCTATTACTATAATTGCCAGCCCTGGGCATTTTGTTAGGCATAGTATGCAACCGTTGCACTTGCCGCTATCTATTATTGGTACGTTGTTAATATCTTCGAATGGCAGAATAGCACCGCGCTTACAAGCCGTGGCGCATGGGTCGCATGGTATGGATTGGAAGCATTCTATTATCGCAACCGGGCCTTGCTGAAGGCGTGCGGGGCTTGGGAATACGGATTCTATTTGGGATTGTGTGGGTATGCCGGTTTTTTCTAGCATTGTTGCCCCCTTCTGATATGTAGCTATGTGGTGCGTACTACAACTGTAGTCGCTTTTGTTCACGGTATCAAAACCGAGTGGCTTGCCACCGGTTTCGGCCTGGAGAAACCTTTGCCGGTATCATCAAAACCGGGTGGCCTGCGCCAACCCTTGCAGTGTCCGCTCACCTGCATGGCCGTGGCGTAGGGATTCCAGTTGGGCTAGGCAGTCGTTTCGCTTGGCCTCATAATCAGGCGACATAAGCCCCAGATATTTGGCCGCAGATATCCCAGCAAGCCGCCCTTCAACCATGGCACTGGAGGCTTCCTCTATACCGGCTACATCACCGGCAATAAAAATATTTTCTCTTGAAGTGGCTAACTGGCTGTTTCTATACGGTACATACCCGCCCAAAGCCTGTACATGAACCATCTCGCAACCCGCCTGCCACAGCAATTCAGATAGCGGCGACAGCCCCACCGCCACGCATAAAACATCCGCGTTATAAATCTTTTCCGTACCGGGAACACCCTGCCAGTTCTTATCTAATTCCCACAAAACAACCTGCCGAAGTTTGCCCTCACCAGCCGCCAGTTTCACGGAATGTGACGTAAGAATAGGCACGCCCATGCGCCTAAGCTTAGCCGCATGCACCAAATACCCGCCTATTCTAGGCCCGCCTTCCGCTACGGCAAGCACCTCTACCCCGGCTTGTAATAGCTGGTAGCTAACAATAAGCCCAATATTACCCGCGCCAAGCATAACCACCCGGCTGGCCGGTTTTATTCCATACTGGTTCATAAGCGTTTGTACCGCACCCGCACCAAATACCCCGGGCAGGTCGTTCCCAGGGAAGGGTAGGGATTTTTCACCGGCACCCGTGGCTATTATCACGGCTTTCGGGTCTATTTTTTCGTATCCAGCCTCTGTTTCTGCCGCCCAAATGCCGTCATCATATACGGCCAGCGCCGTGGCATTTAGCATAAGCGTTACATTGGGCATGGCACTAATCTCACCAAGCAGGATATCCGAAATATCAAAGCCCCGGTAAGACGCGTACTGCTCCTTAGAGCCGAAAAACATATGTGTCTGCTTAACCAACTGCCCGCCCGGCACGTGGCTTCTTTCTAATATAAGCACACTTGCACCGGCGGCACCGGCTTCCTTTGCGGCCATTAGCCCTGCCGGGCCTGCGCCTATTATTAGTATATCTGTATGTATCATAACGCACCCCTGCCCGTTTGAGTTTCGACTATCATGCCGTCTTGCACAAGCTCTATACAAGTCTTGACATTGGCTTTGCCGTTTACCACCATCATACAAGACGAACAATTGCCAATAGCGCAATATATCCCCCTGGGCCGGTGCCTTATGGGGCTGTTGGCTAAGGTGATGTAGCCCGCGGCGTATAATGCCGCCGCTATTGTTTCGCCAGCGTGGGCGGAAACGGGTGTGCCGTCAAATGTGAAACTTACGGGCGTACCGCGCTCGAAATCCAAAATTGGGTGCTGTGAAATTCTCATGTGACCACCTCATGGATGTGGGTAAATAATGCGTGCTATCTAAGTGCTATCATAATATATGAATGTGGTTTAGTGAAGGGGGAATATGCAATATTTTCGAAAATAAAATTTCCTTGTTTTGCCGTATTAAATTAAAGAACATGACATAAAACAACTGACAGGCGCATTTACCCTTGCGCCTGTAAAGCATAAGCCGTACAATAGGTTGCGTAAGCACATAGATGATTCAATAAGCGAAGATATAGACACCCATTACAACATCAAAACGAATAAAATAAACCCACAGGAGATGATACACCATGAACGCAATCTACACCGTTCCGGCCCCAGTAAACGAGCCGGTACTAACCTACGCCCCGGGTACCCCCGAGCGTGATGCAGTTTTAGCCGAGTTAAAACGCCAATCCGCCACGGTAATGAACATACCCATAGTAATAGGCGGCAAAGAAATCCACAAACCCGAAAAAAGCAAGTGCAAAATGCCCCACAACCACAGCCACGTACTGGCAGAGTTCTCCATGGCCAGCCCAGACGACCTAAAAGCCGCAATAGATGCATCCCTAGCCGCAAGGGCCGAATGGGCCGCCATGCCATGGGAGCATAGGGCCGCAATATTCCTAAAAGCGGCAGATATGATAGCAGGCCCATACCGGCAAGTGCTAAACGCCGCCACAATGCTAGGCCAAAGCAAAACCGTATACCAAGCCGAAATAGACTCTGCCTGCGAGCTGGCAGACTTCTTGCGCTTTAACGTCCACTTTGCACAGGAAATTTACAAAAACCAGCCCCTAAGCTCCCCAGGCATGTGGAACAGAAGCGAATACCGCCCACTAAGCGGCTTCGTGGTAGCTATAAGCCCCTTTAACTTTACAGCCATTGGCGGCAACTTGCCATGTTCGCCCGCAATAATGGGCAATACTGTGGTGTGGAAGCCCGCAGGTACCGCTGTACTATCCAACTATCTAATATTCCAAATACTGCAAGAAGCCGGCCTGCCGCCGGGCGTTATAAACTTCGTACCCTGTAGTGGCCCGGATATAAGCAAATATGTACTAACCCACCCAGAAATGGCCGGGTTCCACTTCACCGGCAGTACCGGTGTTTTCAACGGCTGTTGGAAGCTGGTTGGCGAAAATATCGCAAACTACAGTAACTACCCCAGGTTGGTTGGCGAAACCGGCGGGAAAGACTTCATTTTCGCCCATAACACAGCCAAGGTGGTGCCACTTGTAACCGCTATGGTGCGCGGCGCATTCGAATACCAAGGTCAAAAATGTTCTGCCGCATCGCGGGCGTATATCCCCGAAAGCCTTTGGCCGCAGGTAAAAGAGCTTCTGCTTGAAGAAGTTGCGAAGCTACGCGTTGGCGATGTAGCCGACCTTACTAACTTCCTAGGCGCGATTATAGACGAACGGGCCTACCGCTCCATAGTAAAATACATCGACACCGCCAAGGATTCCCCGGACGCGGAAATCTTGTGCGGCCATTATGACGAATCTAAGGGCTGGTTTATCCATCCCACGGTAATACTTTCAAAAACCCCAGACTTCATAACCATGCGCGAAGAAATCTTTGGCCCGGTACTAACTGTTTATGTATACCCAGATAGTGAGTTTGATGCAGCAATCGAGAGCTGTTGCACGGTAAGCCCCTACGCCCTAACCGGCGCAATTTTCGCCCAAGACAGGAAAGTACTAGCCGATATGGAATACCGCCTGGCAGATGCCGCCGGTAACTTCTATATCAACGACAAGCCCACCGGTGCCGTAGTAGGCCAGCAACCCTTTGGCGGAGGCCGCGCATCCGGCACCAACGACAAGGCCGGCAGTGTGCTAAATCTTCTTCGCTGGACTAGCCCACGCACTATAAAGGAAACGTTTATCCCGGCAGAGGCCGTGGCATATCCGTTTATGGCCTAACAGATAGCCGAGATTTGGTAGCGGCGTAACATTAGTAATTTGTGGCATATGGAAATATTTCTCGTAGGGCGCGATGTAGGCATCGCGCCCTACGAAACAGCGTCACTCTTCTAATTTACATAATTCTCACCAATATATACAGCCTTTGTAACGTATGATTTAAAGAACAATAGCATAAAGGGGAAGCATCATGGACGATGATAAAACAATATTAAACGGAACGTCACACAGCGCAAGCGTAGGTATACTAGAATTAGAAAAAATCCACAACTCGCTAATGGGCCAGCCAATTAAAGAGCAAGAGCGTATCGTGTCAAGCACTGCCGCAGGAGTGGCAGAAGCCGGTGAGACACTTGTAGAAGGCGGCATATGGGCACTAACAAGGGGTGGCGGCGAAGCGGCAACCGAAACGGCAGTAGAATACACCGGCACAGCGGTAGCCGAAATCATTTCCGGTACAGCAGTAGAAGCCGCCGGTTCTGTAGCCGCAGAAGCAATATGCGAAGCGGTGGCAGAAGGTGCCGCGTCTACAATTGGCGAGGTTATCGCTGGCATAATTGGAGGGATTTTTGATGGGCTTTAGGATACCCAATATGCTAATCGTGCTGATGGTGCTGATTTTGTAGGCTATCGCCTTAACTGTTGCCCTGCACATCATTTTAGGGCATACTCTACATATAGTACCAATAGCATCAAGGAGGCCCTCATGCCGCAAAAAATCCTACTAATAGACGGTTTTAGCATCTTAAACCGCGCATTCTACGCACTACCGCTATTCACAAACACATCCGGCGAGTACACAAACGCCGTCTACGGTTTTCTAAGCATTCTAATGCGCTTTCATGACGAGGAAAAGCCCGATTTTATATCGGTAGCCTTCGACCTCCCCCAGCCAACCTTCCGCCACAAACGGTACGCCGAATACAAGGCCACCCGCAAATCCATGCCGGATGAACTCCGTCAACAAGTTCCCACTCTAAAAAACCTACTAACAAAAATGGGCATAGCCTTAGCCGAATGCCCCGGATACGAGGCCGATGACGTAATAGGCACCCTAGCCGTCATGGCCGAAACTAAAGGCATAAACCCGGTTATAATCTCTGGAGACCGGGATTTATTACAGTTGGCAACAGATACAATCCAAATCCGTTTACCCAAAACCAAGGCAGGCAAAACTGAAGTAGAAAATTACTACGCAAGCGACGTACTGGCAAAGTACGGCGTAACCCCAGCCGCATATATAGACGTAAAGGCCCTAATGGGTGATTCTTCCGATAACGTGCCGGGCGTACCAGGCATAGGCGAGGTAACAGCCACTAAAATAATAACGGCATATGGTGATTTAGAAAACGCAATAGCCAACGCCGCCGATATAAAGCCGAAAAAAGCCTCCGAAAACCTGGCGCAGTATGCCGAACAAGCCCGCCTAAGCCAGGAGCTAGTAACCATAAAAACAGACGTGCCGGTAAATTTAGAACTAACCCCACCAGATAATATCTGGAACGCGGCGGTATACAACGAAGTAAAACGCCTGGAGATGAAATCCCTTTACCGGAATTTCTCAAAGGAGGTAGTCCAAGCCGCGCTAAGCCATGCGTCGCCATTCGAGGAAGGAAGCGGCACAGGCACCAATTACGAAAGCCCAGAAGCTGTTTCCGAAACAATAGCAGAAAATGCAACCGGCATACCCGCAACCCTAACCCCCACAAAACCCCAAGTATCACTACCAACCACCTACCCGATAATCCACACAAAAGACGATGCGGCAATGTTCTTCGCCTTTATATCCGGCCCGGCGGCATTTTTCACACTATGCGAAAACGATGATAAAAAAGCAGATTTACAGCTTTCTATAGCAGAAACAAGCGAAAATGACGATGCATTTTCCCCTAAGCATAAAACAAACATAGTAGGCATGGGTGTAGCCCTGCACCACGGCCCTAGCCAGCCCCCGCACGCACAATACCTATACACAGGCGCGGGTCTATCTACCGCAGACCTATTAGAAGCCGCCCGCCCCTGGCTAATATCCGACATCCCAAAATGGGCACTAGACATAAAAGCAGAAATAACTCACCTACGCCCCCACGGTATAACCCCGGTAAACCTAAACTTCGACGCAAAACTAGCCGCATATGTAATAAACACCCTAGCCCCACAAAAACAAGCCGCCGACATAGCCCTAGCCTACCTAGACACGGTAGTTCCCAATCTAGATGACCTACTAGACAACAAAGGCAAACGCGGTAGCGCCCGCAAAGCCGTATCAGACCTACCCCCGGAAACAGCGGCTGGGTACGCCGCAGGCGTGGCAGACATAGTATGCCGCTGTCACGAACCCATGCTGACAGCCATGTCCACGGCAAACCTGCAAGACTTATACACAAAAATAGAACTGCCCCTGGCCACAGTATTAGCCAACATGGAGGCCATAGGCATACAAGTAAACCCCGCGACATTAACCCAATACGGCCAAATCTTAGATAAGCGCATACTAGAACTAACAAGTGCAATCTACGAAAGCGCAGGCGAGCCTTTCAATATCCAATCCCCCATACAGCTTGGCGAGATACTATTCGAAAAGCTTGGCTTAAAAGGCGGCAAGAAAACCACCCGAGGATACTCTACCGCCGCAGACGTACTGGAAAAACTAACACAAGACCATCCAATAATCCCGCTGGTAATGGAATACCGCGCCCACGCCAAGCTAAAATCCACTTATGTAGACGGCCTTCTTCCGCTAATAAACCCGGAGACCAGCCGCATACACTCTACCTTTCACCAAGCGCTAACAGCCACAGGCCGCATATCTAGTGCCGAGCCAAACCTGCAAAATATCCCCGTACGCATGCCGCTTGGCCGCGAACTTCGCAAGGCATTCGTGCCACAGGCAGGCCACAAATTTGTAGACGCAGACTATAGCCAAATAGAACTGCGCGTACTGGCGCACATTTCCGGTGACGAAACCCTAATAACCGCCTTCCGCCAAGGCCAAGATATCCACAAGCTAACCGCCTCCCAAGTACTGGGCATCCCAATAGAAGAAGTAACCCCCGAACAGCGCAACAACGCCAAAGCAGTAAACTTCGGCATAATATACGGCATAAGTGCCTTCGGGCTAAGCGAGGATATAGGCGTACACGTAAAAGAAGCTGAGCGTTACATCGCCGGTTATTTCGAAAAATACCCAAGAGTAAAATCCTACCTAGACGAAACAATAGAAACCGCAAAGAAAACCGGCTACGTAGCCACCCTATACAACCGCAGGCGTGCCATGCCGGAGCTAAAATCCCCAAACTTTAACCAGCGTGCCTTCGGCAACCGGGTAGCCATGAACATGCCAATCCAAGGCACGGCGGCAGATATAATAAAAATAGCCATGATAAACGTACACAACCGCCTGGCCACAGAAGGGCTAAAGGCCAAACTAATACTGCAAGTACATGACGAACTATTGCTGGAAGTTCCCCAAGATGAAATAAACCATGTAAAGGCCATCCTAAAAGAAGAAATGGAAAACGCCGCAACCTTAGAAATCCCCTTAGTAGCCGATGTAAGCGAAGGAGAAAGTTGGTACGAAACCAAATGACAATAATAGGCATAACCGGCATATCCGGTAGCGGCAAAACCACAGTAGCAAGAATGCTAACAAAAATGGGCGGTTTCGTAGTAGAAGCCGACCCGCTGGCCCACGAGGTAATGCAAAAAGGCCGCCCGGCATACGATGAAATTGTAAAAACCTTTGGCACAGAAATACTGGATAGCGAAGGCGAAATAAGCCGCCCCACGCTAGGCAAGCTGGTTTTCGAAGATAAAAAAAAGCGTACCCAATTAGAAAAAATAATCCACCCAAAGGTAATAAACCTAACTACTGCGCTAATAGTCCATGCCAGGTTATCTGGCCAGCATAAATTCGCGGTAATAGACGCGCCGCTATTAATAGAAGCCGGTATGCACAAAAACTGCCACACCTGCTGGCTAATAACAGCAAGCCACGAAGTGAGGCTGGCCCGCATAATGGCCAGAGACAGCATAACCAAGGAAGCCGCAGAAAAACGCCTGGCCACCCGCAAAGGTGACGAAGCCCTAAAGCCCTACGCCAACACAATAATAGAAAACAACAACGAAAGCCTACACGAGCTAAAAGCAAAGGTGATAAGCGCACTACAGGTTGTGCTACAGCCTGGAAAGAGGGATAAATGATAGCACTAATAAAATCCAGCGGTCAATTTAGAGTATTCTTGTTATATCAAATTTTTTCTGCACTTGGAAACGGTATTTTTTCAATTTTTATGATGCTTAGTGTGCATCTGATTTATGGCAACATAGTTTACACCGGTATCGCAGGGTTTTTGATGAGTGCACCACGTATCATTGCCTTTATAGTGGGGCCGGTGGTAGACCGCAGTAACCAGGTAAATATCATGCGAGTTACAACCCTGTTAGAGTTTGGGATGCTGGCGTTGTTGGCCTTTACGCCTTTGTTGGAAAGTTTAGGCGTTATAATCATGTTTGCGGTTATTATTGTTTTTTCATTCGCGGCAATGTTTGAAAGCCCGGCTGGCACGGCCTTGTTGCCACGCATAGTAAAGGAAAACGAGATTTTAACGGCCAACTCGCTAATTAATATTGCGGCTATTGTAGGTGGCATACTGGTCGCGGTTTTGTTGGTAGCGGTATTGGGCCAAGAAGATAACTTCCGGCTGGTTTTTGGGGTAAGTACATGCTTTTTGGCAGGGGCGTTTATTTTCTCTTTATTTTTAAAAAACCCTCAGTCAGAAGCCAAGCCTGGTGGCAAACCCGCACACAACTTCCGGGCAGACCTTGTGGCGGGTATGAAGTTCCTGCGCCGTAACGTGCTTTTATTTTTTGTGGTTGCAGATGTAGCATTTGTGTTTATGGCACAAGGTGCGTATGTAAACAGGCCCGCGTTTATAGAGTACTATGCAGGGGCGCAGGGCTATATTATTATTGTTGTAATAAGCATGGTGGGTGGCCTTTTTGCCTCCATTTTAGTGGAGCCTCTTGGCAAAAAGTTTAGGGTGGGGCAACTATTATTCATATTTTACTTATTGGCAGGCGGAACGCGTATTCTTTTTGCCTTGGCATTGCCGCATTCTTTTGTAGCGGCACTTGCGGTTATGGTGGCTACTTCCTTTGTGCTAAACATTGCAGGCATAATAGAAAGCACATTGCAACAAAAAATCCCACCAAAGGATATGGTTGGGCGCGTTAACACCATGAGCACAACCATAGTAGCAATATCTGTTGCCCTTGGGGCACTGGCCGGTGGTTTTATTGGGCGCGTTGTGCCAAATGTAATGTATATATTTATTGCACACGGGGCGATAGTTATTGTTATGAGCACATATTACATCTTGGTGCCCGCTATACGCAGGTTGCCAAAGTTTAATGATATAACCCGCGAGGGCGAGGAGATGTAAAAATGAACATAGCGGAAAACATCTTAAAATATAGTCTGCAAAATGTATACTTTCTGGTAGGAACCGCATGCGGTGGTAAAACCACCATGGGAAGGGCATTAGCAAAGAAACACGACTATATATACCACAGCGACAACTGGAACGAGGGAAATTTCAAAGTTTGGCAGTCGATTATGAACGAAAAATACCAGCCAAACTCGACCCAAAGAAAGGTAATCGACTGGGAAGCATATTTCAGCCGCAGTGTAGAGGAGTTTTTAGCAGATGACAAAGACAATCACGGCGGAAGCGAGTATGTGCAATTCTCCATAATAGAACTAATAAAACTCTCCCAGCACAACAAAGTAATCGCGGACATTTGGATAGACGACTTCGCATTTCTAACAGAAATATCAGACCGCAGTAGAATTGCCTGCCTACTAGCCCCCGGCGAGTTAATCATACGCGATTACTACCAGCGCGAGGACCACATAGATTTTACTAACTGCATAAAATCTCTAAAAGACCCCGAGAAGAAATTTGAAACGCAAAATGAATTGTTTAGAATAGGTGCAAAAAAACTTGCCGCCGAGGCCGAAAAGTACAACCTGTTCAGCATTATGCGCAATGAAAATAGCACCGTAGATGGCACGATGTTGCTTCTTGAGGAGCATTTTGGGTTATAAGTCATATAGAAATGAGTGATACAAAGTATGCAACCATCAACAAAATGGCGAAATGTACTTCTTACAGACTCCGGCCACTTTTATGACAACGAGCTAGATAAGCCATTGGATGTTTTAATAAACAGTTTAAAAGAAATGCTTCAAAAACCTTTTTCTGAAACAACTGTACATTGGAATGAGCGCGGGAAGCATGTTGTTACTGCCTAGCTTTAACGTTGATGATATACACAACCCCAACTTTACTGGCCTTGACATAGTTAATTTATACTTTTCCGTCCACTGTGATATTGGCACGCCCAACCGCAAAGATTTACCGCTACCACATATCGCCCTTCAAGAAAATCAAGCTTTAGAAGTGTTTAGTGATGGCTATAGATTGCTTGATGGTAATTCGCAATATAATTATCCCCATTCCACACAATTAAGCTAACTACCATCCCGCCCAAGGAGCAACTTAATGAAAAAATGGATATTCTCAATACTATTCGTACTTACCCTGCTGGCCGGGGCATTTGTGATGGCCGTAAACATGCGCTTCCCGGTACGCTACATGCACATAATTGAAGCCCACGCAGGCGAAATAGAACCAGAGGTAATACTAGCGGTAATAATGGCAGAAAGCAGTTTCCGCCCGCATGTGCAGTCTCACGCGGGCGCACAGGGGCTAATGCAAATAATGCCCGCCACAGCTGAATGGCTGGCAGGTCTTATGGGGAAAACAGACTTCGACCCGGAAACCATATGGCACCCGGAGGTAAACATAGCTATAGGAAGCTATTATCTAAACTGGCTAAAACGCCGCTATAACGGCAATTTAAACTTAGCCCTAGCCGCCTACAACGCCGGGCAAGGCAACGTAAACCGCTGGCTGGCCGACACGGAAATTTCATCTGACGGTGTAACCCTAGATAGAATCCCGTTTGCAGAAACCCGTAATTATGTAGAACGTGTAGAGTTTAACCGGCGTGTGTATTCGGTTATATTAAGGGTAAATAGAATGCTGGGAAGGGGAGGTACCACAAGCTATGGTTAAAACGAAAAAGCACCCCACTCTCCATATTTTCGTAGGGGCGGCATCCTGCCGCCCGAGGTTACGATGTACATTACCTGCGGGCGGCAGAATGCCGCCCCTACGAAAGATGTTGGCACTTTTCGGCATAATAGCACTTTTTCTAATGTTAACCGCCTGCTCTGCCCTAAACGGCATCCAAACCCAACCCTACCAATACCCCCCCATAGAATACGACTTGCCAGACCCGCCTATAGACCGCATCCCAGCCCCAGCCGTATTCCATGACGACGGCATACTACGCCTATCCATGCGCCACCCACTAACCCTAAACCCCCTGCTAAACGAGGACGCAACCGTAGCACCAATCCTTCGTTTATTATTTGAGCCGCTGATAATTTTTGACGATTCCCTACGCCCCACAGGCCACTTAGCTGCCATAGACCTAGCCTCTGACTTCACAACAGCCACCCTAACCATAAGAGACGACGCAATCTGGAGCGACGGCATACCCGTAACCGCCGATGACCTAATCTTCTCCATAGAAGTACTAAACCGCGCCCCAGACACTGTAATCTATAAACGCAACGTAGAAAACATAGCCCAAGTAGACCGCATAAATACCAGAACAGTACTAATAACCTTCGAACGCCCAGGGGTAACCGCAAGCTACGCCTTAAACTTCCCAATTATCCCCCAACACCACTACGCAAACCACGTAAACGCCAGAAGCGAACGCAACATGCAACCTCTAGGTAACGGCCCATACACCCTAGCCTCTATGGCACCAATGCAGTCCATGGTATTAGAAAGAAGCCCGTACACCTTCCGCCGCAACCCCCAAATCAACTATGTAGAAGTACTATTTATCCCAGACGCGGAAACAAAGCTCCACGCCTTTGACCAAGGCGTGATAGATGCCATACACCTGCCCTTTGCCGAATGGGTAAAGCACCCAAGCGTAAAACCTGTAAACCACGAAGAATTCCCCGCTATGTACTTCGAATTTATAGGCTTTAACTTTGGAAGGCAGTTATTTATAAACGAAAACGCCCGCCAAGCGGTAGCCCACGCCATAAACGTAAACGAGGCCATGACCGCCGAATACCTACACCGCGCAGTACGTGCAATTTCACCCATCCACCCAAATAGCTGGATGCACGACAACAGCATAACCGCCACCCCCCACAGCCCCGCCCGTGCCAGAGAGCTGTTTAGTGAACTAATAATCCCCGAAGAACCCCTAGAAATACTGGTAAACACAGAGCATATAGAAAGGGTGCACATAGCCCACCGTCTGGCCATGGGCCTAACAGCCGCAGGCCAAAACGTCACGGTAATATCACTACCCTTCGAAGAATACAACACCCGCCTAACTGACGGCGAT
>Ga0123355_10005839_pt1 | contig 18106 bp, 9 predicted proteins | sample TergutEmb28metaG_3_FD_89872 | JGI IMG/M metagenome (GOLD analysis project Ga0123355, IMG submission 89872) | Embiratermes neotenicus P1 segment gut microbial communities from Petit-Saut dam, French Guiana - Emb289 P1 | ecosystem: Host-associated > Arthropoda: Insects > Digestive system > Gut ... | reverse complement strand
GGGTGTACAGGGTCTTGGTGGGGAAACCGGAGGGAAGGAGACCACTGGGGAGACCTAGGCGTAGATGGGCGGATAATATTAGGATGGATCTCCAGGAAGTGGAATGTGTGTATATGGACTGGACTGGGCTGGCCCAGGATAGAGACAGGTGGCGGACGCTTGTGAGTGCGGTAATGAACCTTCGGGTTCCGTCAAATGCGGGGAATTTCTTGACTAGCTGCAGACCAGTTAGCTTCTCAAGAAGGACTCTGCACCATGCAGTAAGTAAGTATGTACATCAACTAACCAATACGTTCAAATCAGAGTATCACGTAAAATAGAAGTACTTCCTTTAATTACTAAAATTACGGTCCTATGTGACATCATGCAATCCGACAGACACAAGTACCCACGTCACAGACGACCTGCAAGGCAGTAGTTTCCCCCGAAATGTTGGTACACGACGTCATTTGGGAACGCCGTAATGTTGGTACACGACGTCATGTGGGAACGCCGTAAAATTAATATACAGCACCACGATGATCTCAGGTCAAATACAGACTGAAATACAAGGCACGTTCATCGTAATGTGTGTCACACTTCACGGTGTTACTACACGGACCATTCTGAGTAAAAACAATGTTGTATCAACATATGCTCGATAATCAACCATTACGTCGCTACGAGCACTTGATTGTACGTATATGGCTGTAACTTAAAGTTTTACAGTACATCTGTTTTAGCATAATGTAAAATTAAAAAGAGACATGTCTGATATGGCCACAATAAACAGATATCCATCAAGTCTCAACCTACAGTACAATGTCACAAATCGAAAACAGTTACGTCTTATCCTTTTGTACGTACAACATCAAAGAAAAATGTTTGTCAGAAGAAACCACAAAAGCAAGACGACAGTTCTTAGTCACGTTATCGAGTTGGTTACACTGGTTAACGGAATTGTGTTTCTACGCGGAAGAACGAGGATTAGTTTCGATTGGCGTTGTGTTTCTACACGGAAGAATGAGGATTATTTTCGATTAGACGACATCAAAGAACGTCAATTTTCAGCTATGTTACAATGATTACCGTTCAAAATAAACTCCACCATTCTGCACGCACAATTCTGCGCATCTCGAAACAGAATTTATAATCTTTTTTGGTAATTTAATCATCTCCCTTCAAGCGGTCGGCAGACACACGATTCGCTGCAACTGCACAGTATCACACTGAACAGTTCATCATGTTAATGCTTGTAACCACGTAACTGCTGATAATCGGGCACACGCTGATACACCGTTGTTACCCATAATGACTCACACAGTATCCAGAATTTTGGCACATCTTATGCGCTGCAACCCGTATAAGGCACGATCAGCACCTTGATAGTCACCATGGACTAGTAATGTGCAACAAGCACCACAAGGGATTCATAAAGTTTCACAGTTATAAACATAAAAGCAATGTCCATAATATCAACATAACACAAAGCCAAAATACGACAGCGGCTGTCAGGGTGGCCTGAAAACAATGACGTAAGATATACACGTGAAATTAAATCCAGGACTGTCATGGCAAAAGCAGCATTCAACAAGAACACTACTCACCAGCAAATTGCACCCGAATTTACAAAAGCAAGTAGTGAAATGCTAAGTCTGGAGCACAGCTTTGTGTGGTGGTGAAACGGGGGCACTTTAGAAAACAGAAATACCAGGAAGTTTTGAAATGTGGTGCTGGAGAAGGACTGATCGTGTAAAACCCGAAGTATTACAAAGAGTCAAGGTGGAAAAGTAAAACATCCAACATACAATAAAAAGAAGGAAGATTAAAAGGACTGACACAAATCGCGTAGGGCTTACCTTCTCAAATACATTACTGAAGAAAAAATAAGGGACAGGCGAGGTAGAAGATGTAGGCAGCTACTGGATGACCTTAAGGAAATGAGAAGCACTAGATCGCACAACGTGGGAAACTCGCTTTGGAAGAGGATGTCGCGAGACCGACTCTGTAATGAATGAGCAATAAATCCTTCGAAAATGTACCAAAATTCAAATACTTGGAAACAACAGTAATAATTCGTAACTACATTCGCGAAGAAATTAACAACAGACTGACGTCGGGGAATTCTCTTTGAATTCAGTGCTATTTACAGTGCATATACTTAAAATAATTAATAAAGTATTATCTATACACACCAGAGGATGGTAGTAACATTCCTACGATTGCATAGTGTTCTGTCTGACGAGTACTGGCCAGCATTCGGCGATCAACAAGGAAACCCCTTATGTAAGCACACAACACGCGAATTACTGCTGGCTCCACATTTGATTCACACATCCCTTAACAATGTTTTGTTCTGTAAATTTTTAGAGACTAATATTTACAGTTCATCATACGAACAATTTTATTCTTAGGAAGTTGCTTTGACAAATTTAAAATACTTGCTATAAACATTTTAAGTTCACCGAAGCATACTTCCAACGTTAGGAGTCTCCATACAACGAACCTACTGTAATCCATAACCATAAGAATTGACAGAATAAGCCAACAGTAATCCTCGGTGTTACACATGATCCCATATCATGACCGAGGAAAGGCCAAACATTTTCGGAAATAATACTGTAAACAAGCCGATCCCGTTGGCCGCGCGGTGTAAGGCGTGGGTTTACGGCTGCTCGCTTGCTGGAATTGGGGTTTCGAATCCCGCAGGGGGGATAGCTCTCTCTTTTCTGAGTGTTATGTAGAGATCTCTGTGTCGGGCTGATAACGTGTCCAGAGGAGGCCTACCGAGAGTGGTGTGTCTGTGATCGTGAAGCCTCGATGAGGGGACTCTGGTCCACGAGGGGCTGCTGCGGAATGGGGGGGGGGGAGGATACTGTAAACAAGTGAAGGACGGATGAATGCAAACCTCTAGTTCACACACATACACAGCGTTTCATCACCACCTGTAAGTCCTCTTTTGCCGTTCAACCGCCTGCCTATTTAAGAAGGTAAGTATTACAAGATACATTATTACTTGTTGGTCTGTGTGGATGTCAAACCTGATATCTAACGCCGAGAGAGTAACATAAATTAAAGGTGGCTGAGAACATGTTGATGAGGGCAAGAGGCCTAGTTGAAGGCACAATGTAAGAGGAAACTGGAATAAGTATTATATTGAGGTAAAGGTAAATGTGAAGTTCACCTCATATCCTGCCATGAAGGCATAAATGGGGAGTAAAGGTATAGCTCTACTCTTTCTTTAACATCGGCGCTAGATGGGGAGGGTGGTTAACGCCGCGACCCGACCGCTTTACACCCGGAAACTATCCGGTACTCATTGTATGGGAGGCTGGGTGGGCCCCAGGGCAGGTCTGGACGCGTGCCGAAAATTCGCCTCTGTCGGGATTCGATCCTCGGAACTTCCAGCCCACAGCAAGTCGCTTATAATGATGATCTTTGTTATGCTTCACCAAATCTTATTACAGTGATAAAACTAAGGAAGACAACGCGGGCAGGGAATGTAATTGGCATGGGGGAAATGAGAAATGCATGAATATTCAGGGGCAGACATGACATAATGTCGCCTAGGTCTACAGGTAGAAGGCATTACAGTATTAAAATATATCTTACATGGGGTGTGAGAGTGTGGACTGGAGTCACACTAGCCGGGGCAGAAAGCACCGACCTTTTGTGAACACGGTAACAAATCTGTAGTTCCACAACACGCACAGACTAGAACTAGCTGAGACATTTTCAGACCCACCTCATAGATATGACCCCTTACGCTAGTTAACAGTGTAAATAACATTCTCAAAATACTGGCACACACAATCCGTTACACTACTTAACGCCGCTATTCTAAAGACACTCCACATTGTGTACCCTGTTACTAAGTACAGATTTAATCAAGGCGTACTTCACTTCCCAAAGTTCACGGCATACGCCTAAATGCACTTGCATTTACACCGAATAAGAAAAGTACGGCCCTCCCTGCGCCTATTTTCATGAAACTCAAAAATTTTCACTGTTTTTCCCTTTACCTCTTCTACCTCTTATACCCACCCAATCTGACCCACACAGGACAACGTATGTGTAAAGTACGGACAGAAATAAACTAACGCCCGTAAATAAACTATGGCTTTCAACACGCATATTTTTATGAAAATCGCAATTAATACTTTTTTTTTAATATCTGCAAAACAATTTTAACCAAATCGGATGAAAAATGTAAGACAGGCGGGCGGATCTGCAATTACACCCTTGGAACAACAGGCCTTTCACGGCAGCAATTTTCACACAACTAACAAACCCTCAAGGCCATTAGAAGCAAATATTCTGTATCGAATTTTGCCAAATCGCTCAAGAAATATACAAAATATGCCACTGACTCGATCTGCACAAAACACAGGCCTGATATAACTATTTCATAAAAATCCTACGAAAAGCTTAATCGCTGACCCTACGTAACGGATGGACGGACGAGGACTCCAAGTAGGGCGTTCTCTTACCGCTTCCCGGAGAGAGAGAAAGGAAAGAAAAAAAAATTGAGAAGAGTCGGGCAACATTGGTTCGTAAGGCTTACAATTAGTTTTCGAGGGTAGTACAGTGTACACTACGTTCATCAGGTTGGAATGTTCGTGGGTTGTAACAACGTTACAGCAGCTGCCAGAGAATTCAACAGCAGATATAAGAAGAATGATCAGATACAGGGAAATGAAAGGACCGGGAAAGGATTGGTCGGCATATACTCCACGGCAGGTTATCGTTGAGGTATTCACCTGCAGGAAATGCGACAACTTACGCAACACCTGTCCGAACAAACCCCAAACGCGTACTTCCTGAATACAACCAAAATGCACTGCTCCTTGAGCTAACCTACTGCCCCCATCGTAAGTTTATGTAACGTAACGTCATACGACGAGTCAATGTTCCCATATATTAACTTATTAATTTTCACGATTAACAAGATATGATTCAAGATGGGGGCACCACCATACACAACACTTCAATATTTGTCAACCAGCGCTACATGTTGCGGTTCAGCGAAGCATTTTACAAAAATTTAAAACGTTCAAAAAATACTTCATTTCTACTCACTAAATCAGAGCGGAATTAATCAGAATACAAAAAACATACACCTTCTTGCTTCTGTGCACATCAAAATATTGTAGCAATACGCAAATCAGATGTGTTATACCTAATGATGTGTCGTTTCTGAATGAACGGGTACGAATGAACGAATCAGCGAGCGGGCCGATGGGACCCGCGTCATGGCTCCGCGGACACGTCGCTCACTTCGCTAAGGACGGACTGCCACAGGTCCCCATTCACAAGCTGGTCTCTGGATTTCTTCCGGTCCACAACCCCCATAGTTCCTCGCTCAAAAGTTCCCAGCGTATCAACATGTCCTCCACCGTGCACCTACCGGTCTCCTTCACCTGCGCAGGTATCAGCTAACAATACTGACCGACAGCAAAATGTAATTACATGCCATGAAGTCCCAGAGGGGGAGGACAGGTACAGCTCTACTCTTTTTTAACCTCGGCGCTAGATAGCCATGGGTGGTCAACGCCACGCCCTGGTCGATTTACTGCCGGAAAAGACACCCGGTACCCACTGCATAGGGAGATGGGGGACCCCAGGGCCGGTCTGGGCGGGTGCGGAAAATCTCGTCCCACACTGGGATTCGACCCCCAGATCGTCCACCCCGTAGTGAATCGCTATACGACTAAGCTTTCACTGGCTGTAGGCCTACAAATCATGTGAAGGATTCCACTTCGTTCACTTTTACGCGCGTTTATTTACAGCGCATTCCGAATTCTTGCCACTACATACTACACAGTGACACGAATTTATTCAGCACTTTACATTCTGTTGGAAACGATCTGAAAACAAAGCCAGAAAAATCGTTGCAACTTTTCAGACTCTCGCGAAGGGTATTCAAATGAAGGTCGTTACTCGTGTTTCTGTATCGTGTAGAATATATGGTTTGTTCCGACGTCTCGAAGTAACTACTGCCCCCACATACGAGTGGTATAAGTTGTTCAACGAGGTCACAAGGGAAAAGCCACTGCAAACGACCGGAAAATGAAACAAAATTAATACAAACTGGTATTTCACACCATCAACACAACGTTATTAATGACAATGTCAATTCGTTATATTACTCGCGGCAACGGATTTCTACTATATTACGGTCATCCTAAGGCCAACCATTAGTACAGAAACGTACGCACATAAAAATTATATAAAACTATGTGTATATAATTGTTTTATACTAAGGAAAGGCCTGTGGATGACCGTAATATGGACGGAGTGTGTTGCCATAAATAAAACGACGAACTGACATCATTAATAAAGCTGTGTTAACGGTGACGTAACAACAATTATTATACTATTATTATACCATTCTTATACCATTATTAGCACCACAGGATAGCATCAAACAAATGAAGCTAAACCGAAGTTCAAGCAGCTTTTTCTCAGTCCAAAAAGCAAAAACACGCCCTACTCGACAATTAAGCATGCAACAGCCTAAAGTGGACAAAATTACACAAGACTGCAATCTAAACGTTATATATATACTGTACCAACTGTTGCAATATGTAAAGATCCAACGAAGGCAAACTGTTGCTACACATTAGGCTTCCATGTTTTTGCAACACTTGAAGACAACGCAATTTTTACACCGAAAAATTCTGTTTGGTGAGGAAACCACCGTACGTCTGCCCGGATATGACAGTGGACGTCACGGTACAGCAGTAATTCGTACGTCACGAGTGAAGGTGTAAGATAAAAATGATGGTCTCCCGCGCTTTTCCTTTCTTGCCGACGGTACTGTGACTGGTACAGTGTGCCTAACCATGCTGGAGGAATCCCTCACGCCGATTTTGGAAGAAAATGGTCCTAAACACAGGCCATTCCAGCAAGGCGGCACGCCGCTCCTTGTTCACACTGCAATTTGGCACATGAAGGACCGAAACTGCACACGGAAATGGACGGACACAGGCAGCCAAATCACATGCCCACCCACTTCCCCCGACCTTACACTACGTGATTTCTCATTTGGGGGTACATACAGGATGCCGCTTACATTCCGCCACTGCCTACCACGTTTAACGTGCTGGGAGAGTATCAGCTGCTGCGGCTACAGTTCCACCGCCATGCTTACAGATGTGTGAACTGAACTTGAATGTAAATATATGCGTCGTGCTACTCAAGGTTCCCTAATTGCACAACTGTAAACTGTTGCCACAAAAACCTGATCATCTACATCTTCAGCAACATTACACTGGACTCGTCTGCGTTGCAAGTGTTCACTCTGTGGGTCCCACATACCTTGAAAGACGTGAATTGACGTTAAAGTTCCAGTCCGTACCGCGCAGTAAACCCTCTTCGTCTCGGTTATAAAAGCAAACAGCTAATGCTGCATAGAGAAATAATCGCTGCACTATGTGGACAGAATGCAGAATTTTTGAACGCTAAACCCTTCGGTACCGGGATATAAAGTCGTCCTTGTGCACGCCATTACGGCATATGACAGATAAAGGTAGAGTTCCACACATTCTTGAACACGCTACCACATGGAAGTGGTCAGCTTCGTGCTCCGCGCAAAGAGCCCCTGGTTGTAGCGACTGAAGAAAAGCCTGGGTGGGCCCTAGGACCGGTCCGAACACTTCCGAGAGAGAAAAATCTTCTGTCCCTAGTCCAGCCTGTAGCCTAGTCACAATGACTATGCTATCCCTGCTCCTCCTCTTATACCACATACACATACACCTGAAGTTTTCTAAGAGTTACCCGGTCTTGTTTGGGTGCGAATGAAATCATTACGGAACTTCAGTGACAAACTCCAGATACAGACAGACGTTCAGTGCAATCCGTCAATCTTCACAGCTCGGAACGACTGCTGAAAATAGACTACAGATCATATTGAGAACTATCCAAATTTCGTGCCTTAGTTTAGCTACCGGGAATTGCTATTTTCCGATCGTCTTCCTTTCTAAAACGGTGCTGAAATTATGTATGCACTTGACATACCTAGCACAGCGGTAAGTTCTTCTGCGGTTATTTCCCAATGGCAAACACACTTCTGCTCCTCGCACACAGCCGTGTAATGACATAAACAATTTATATCTCCTTTTACGCACACAGAGTTACATTACCAATAAATTTTTTTTTTCCTTTTGTGCAGGCGTTATTTTTGAGTGTCCACTGCTTACTATGTGCATCGCTGTCCGCGTGGAGCACCAGACAGCTAATGCATTAAGTCGTTAATACGAAATAAAGCAAGACAAGCGCTGTATTTGAATATTCAACAGGCCCATTCGGAAAAAGAAGCCTTTTATTTTCCCTTTAATGCCATTAAATAAACAACACCATACAACACAGTCCACCATCAGAAGACAACACTCGCAGTTCCTCGGCAAGTCAATAAATTCCCCACATCTTATGGAACCGGAAGTTCATTAGCGCGTGCACCACAGGCCGCCACATGCACCTGTCCTGAGCTATATGAATCCAGCCAACGCCCTCACATCCCACTTCCCTCAATTCATTGTTATGATCCATCTACGCCTAGGTCTTCCAAATGGTCTATTTCCTTCAGATCCCTACCAAAACCCTGTACGAAACCATCTTTTCTCCCAAACGTGCCACCTGCCTAGCCAGTCTCATCCTCCGTGACTTGATCATCCCACTAACATCTGGTGAAGGGTCAAAGTCATTAAGCTATTATGCAGTTCTCGCCAACCTTTTGTTACTTCCACCTTAGGCACAAGTGTCTTCTTCAGTAACCTATATCATCATGACTATAACTTTCACTAATGAGGTCCTCAAATGTGCCTATTTTAACCTCACCACACTTTCAAAGCATTAAGAAGCCAAACATTCTGGATAAGAAGACCATACGCGCAGATGTTACTCTTCCTGAGTGCAGTGTGTACATATGGCTTACGTACCAACGCATCTGTGGAAATGAAATGAAAATATAATTAACATTAATCGAAGGAAATTAGCAAAATGCTGGACGATTTAACACAAATTTGCTGGATATACTGTATATATATATATATAGGTGTGTGTGTGTGTGTGTGTGTGTGTGTGTGTGTGTGTGTGTGTGTGTGTGTGTGTGTGGGGCACAGACTGAAAATAAAAATAAAATATCAGTGAGGTTATGGGTTACGTTTTCTGCACAAACTTGTGAAAAAGTTTATGGAAATTTACAACTTAAAGATGTGTTAACAGATTAAAAGAAAAATAAAACGGAAAAAATAATGCGTGATACTTGGCCTAGTTCACTTTGCAGTAAAACACAGAAATTTTTCTTTGCTTCTACCTTTCTTTCTTTGTTTCCTTCCTTTCTTCCTCTTCCTCCTAATACTTCATTTTATACATTTTCAATTAATGAGTTTTCGAGTCCCCAACCGTAATGAATTTCACTTGCGTAGCTTCATCAACACAAACGAATTTTCGTCATTAAACGGAAAAATATATCGTTCTTAAGATCAAATTCTCAATATAGAAAACTGCACAAAATGTGCACAGCGTTTCGGTATCAAACCACGCAAAACCTCAGTATCCTGCATGAACTTACCACTTTGTCATTTTCTACTTCAAATTCATTCCCTCGACGTGTAATTTCTTCAGACGCTAGTCATCATAAAACACTTCAACACTCTGGCCTTCGCTGGTTAAAATGTTGTTCCCCGGCTTCGAAGGAGGTCGGGTCAGTACCAAAACAGACCTTTCTGGTGACGCAGGTTCCACGAAGATCAGTAAGTCTTTTAAAAGAATTCCGTTCGCATACGACGTATTTTCCATTCAGCAGACTATTTTCTTTCTCTTCTTGGAAAGCATCCTACCTGCATGTCCCTTGGTTCCAAACGTGCGGGCCACAAAATGATTGTTCCACGTTCCAGGGCAGCAGTTAACAACGTAACTGCGACGGACACTTAATCAGAAAGTGTGCCACGAAAGTGACCGAGCTCTCAAAGAAGAAAACATGTCTAAAAACAAAGAGTGTCAATGATATAACAGTCTGCATCCATCTATTTGACGAGAAAGCCGTAAAGATATTTGAAGAATACAACGTGGCAGAAACAGCGTACCACATACGCCCAATTCATTCAAAGTTTGACAGCATGTGACAAGATAATTTACAACACAACATATCAATATCACTAGTGCCAACATCTGTGTAAAGGACGTTCCGCCTTATCGCTACTTATATTACCGTGACGTATTTATAAACTGCACACAGGCTGACACGTGAAGTGGCATGGCACTTTTCATTTAAAAACAAGACAGGGAATGGCGTATATCGTATTACTAAGGGGCGATCGAACAACCGTTCTTGCAGTGGAAAAGCAACAATTATTACGTATTCTGAGTGTGTTCCTGTAGCCTCAGTTATCCAGCATTCAAAGCACATGGGCCGTATTATATTGCAATCTGTGGCCCGTAACGCTCTGCCATATTTTTCCACATTATCTCATAAACGGCACTTTTTCGGGGAAAAAGTTATTGAACAAAAAATGTGTTTTGATTTCTTCTACAACTTTTGTCTGAAACATTTCTCATTGTAAGAAGAATTCAGCGAGGCACTATCACATATTTACACCAGTTTTCATGTAAAGTGCCCATTACTCTTGTCAGATTTTAATGACACTTCAACCATCTCGAAAAATGTTCGAAAAATACTCGAAAATCAACTTTACTGAAAATCCCTCCAGTGGAAAGCCAGCTGTTTCATGCGGATTGGCAGACCAGACGAAGCTAACAGTCACTTTTCGTAATTGTGCGAACGCGTCCAAAAATCACGTTTTATTGCTGTTACTGAAGGCTCGCTGTAACCGAATTCATCAAAACCTGACCAGTCTTTAAGGTCGGAAGACAAAACTCAATCCAGCGAATATGCATTCCTGTGCAGATATCAAATATACGGCTGCTCCAAAAGACCTCCAAGTCTACGAGAGGAGGAATGCACAAAGAAGCTACTTATCTCCGTCTCACCGAATATGAATTTAAAAAAAAAAACTATACATGTAATCACAAAAGGTGGGAATGCCAAATATTGCAGACATTTTCAAGGGTTTATTAATAGTAGTCAATTATTTTCCTGAAACACGTGCTTTGTAAACGCAAATTTCCCACGACAAGAGTCCGTGTAAGACTCGCCTATATCTTGAAGCCAAGCAAAATGGTACATCGGTGATGCTTGGGTCTTGAAATTAGCATACTTGCTACACCAGTACATAACTTATACAGTATCTGAAACAGCCATATTAAATAACCCAACGATCAATAAACAGGTTTTCTGGTGTCTTGACAGACAATAGTCCCATTAATATTATGACTGTCGCAATCCTGTTTAGTGGATTTAGGTTTAGACATAATCGCCTATGACATTCTTAAGCCAATTTATCAACCTTGTTAAACTTTTTTTGGGGGGGGGGGGGGGGGGGAGAAGGGGGTGCTGGTGACGACTTTCGGGCCTACAAGGGACGAGGTAATAGGGAAGTGGAGTAGACTATGTAATGAGGAGCTTTCTGACCTGCCATCATCGCCAAATACTATTCGGGTGATCAACTTAAGAAGAATGGCATGGGCGGGGCAGGTAGCACGTATGGGGGAGATAAAACGTGCAAGCAGGGTTTTGGTGAAGAATCCTGAGGGAAACAGATCACTTGGAAGACCCAGGCGTAGATGGTAGGATATTAAAACGGGTCTCAAAGAAGTGGGACGAGGGGCATGGACTGGATTCACCTGGGTCAAAATAGGAACAGGTTGCGGGCTCTTGTGAATGGGCTGCGGGCTCTTGTGAATGCGGTACTGAACCTCTGGATTCCATAAAATGCGGGAAATTTCTTGACTAGCTGAGAACCTGTCAGCTTCTCAAGAAGGACTCTGCCGCATGTAGTTAGGTACCTAACTGTTTTTAATGTCGCACTGTAAGTACAAAATCTGCTGCCATTTTTCTATGGATTATTCAAATTCGATTCGGATACTCTCCCCCCAGTTCACTTACTGACAGCAAATAAAATGGCCTTTACTTTTAACTTGTTTAAATACCCTATCTTTTCAAACAGAAGGTCTCTCACTATCCCGAAAACCCCTTCCCGTGTTCACACAACTGCCATCCCTCTAAGAATGGCCGGTGGCACGTAAAAACGTTACAAACATTCTGGGAGTTCCTTTGAAGATACGTTACCTTAACGTTGTACAGTAGCACAAGAGCGTCAGTTACTGGTTCGGGAAGGAACACGTGTTCCAGGACATGCGAGTGATGTGCAAGGTCCTGGCTGTAGTGTTTAAATCTCCTCTTTGTAAAACAATATTTTGACTGTTTATTTCTTATTATTCAACACGCAATCATCCATTTCTTGTTGGTAATGACGATGTAATAATGGAGACGCTAGTCTTCCGGCATGCTACGCCTTGTCGGCCGGTACAAACGCAAAGACGTTCCGTTGGATCGCACTGCCTTCACTTTCCAGGTCAAGTAATCGAAGGGTTACTTCAGTAGGAGTACGAAGGCTGTAGTATCCTCAAAAACGTCGATTACTAATTACCAGTCGACACGGCGTAACGTTCCAGAAGACTTCCCATCTTCAACACCACTGCGATAACCTCAAAAGTCGCACAGAATATATTTGCTTTGCGTCTCCCCCAATTCGAATAAGCAATTTGTGAGTGTGAGTGTACGTTACGTTACCCTCACGGCCTAACGAAATGGCTTGACGTATTGGTGCACTAGGGATATAATCGCCTAATTCTACCAACTCATAAACCCGCGTTTCCATATTCTTACGGTATATGTACAATCCATTGTAGCGAGTGCTTCATATAGCCAATCTCCGTAAGTTCAAAATGAACAGTGCGTTTACTGGTTCAATTTCAAGAACCTCTATCCATTACACAATCTACCCCGATAGTGATTTATTTCGTCTCCTATAACAAGTCCGAAAAAGGGAATATTTTATGGGATGACACATACCTAGTACTTTTTTTTTAATTTTAAATTTGTCCAATCCGTGCACTTCCGGTCGATGTATTCGTTCTTTAAACCAAACCAATGCACAATGTCAAATACATATAAACAGTAGAGACACTACTGCAACATACTTCGGTATAAATATACCACTTTCAGGCAGGACAGCGTGCCAAGTTTTAAACCAACTACTAATGGTGACATAATATTCACAAAGTTTCATAACCTGTAGCATCATCTGCAGCTGATATAAATTGCGTGTGTGTGTGTGTATGTGTGTGTGTGTGTGTATATATATATATAATATATGGAGTTTACAATCCTGTAATTAAAAAATAGTTAAAAACATTTATAAATTAGATATAATTTGTACAGAATAAAATTATAATCGCTGCGGTGCGTGATTACGTTCTAGTCTGCAGCATTATATATTCAAGCACCAAAGTAGACGGTGTCCCTGTTACTTGAGCTTCGTTCTGTGCGGCGCTAACCACTCGGTTGGTTTAATCAACGAATACTTATCTAGTACTTCAAATACTAAAGGCACAATACGTATTTTCAGCCTGCAAGAATCAGAGCGAAAGGATCGGACAATATGTATTTTTTTTATCAAAATCCTTTTCTTCCTTGCTTTCATCTCCCTCAGTGAACTAACAATGTTAGAGCTATTACTATCGCTCGGGTATAAGACCGCGACGGAAGTACTTTCTATTTATAAGGTTCTGGTGCTTCTCCGATCCTTCAGCCTCACAATGGAATGGTGTTCCGTCAATAAGGCACCGGGAGTACAAAAAAAGGCAAGCGATGTGGTCTGAATTAATATCGGTTCATGCAAACACAATGCGAAGACAGCATCAAGCAAACCAATCACGATATTAAAAACATGATCACGACCTGAAAATCCAACGTGAGGTTCGTGACCTTGGGAAGGTTAATCTGCAACGAAAACGTCAACACACGAATCGATGTTTCATTAAAAACCTAAAAGGTAGCTTCAAATCCTCTAACATCCCTCAGGAGTTAGCAGCGAATGTAAATAGCGAAGGAGAATTGGAAATCCTAACCAACTTTACCCTTGGTGATGCGATTCCAAGACAAAAACAAACGAATCTCGAGGAGTTTCAACAAAAGGAAGGCCGTGCAGCGTCTGCCAATGTAACTTCTGTTTTTAACAAACCACTAGACAAGACAGACTAATTTATACAACGTTTATTTAACGATGCTGTAGATATCTGCGACTTCAGGCCAGTCGCGTCGAATGGTAGAAACCATTAATAAATAATGAATGGGAAACGGTGTGAGAAAGGTGTTGCGGAACAGTCTGACGAAAAGAAATGGGTAAATCTACACAAACCCTAAGTCACAATACCAAGACTGCGGGCGAGATCTGAACCCAGGCCCTACAGGGTACAAAGCAATCCTACTAACGACACTTGACAGCATGTTTTCATGTGTTATCTAAGTTAAAGCTTGCTATATGCGATGCTGCGTCACATACCGAGGACTTCATCGTAAATGTCAAGAGTGACAGTGAAGGGTCATGAGAGAAACACAGTTCAAAGCGGTCGTAGCCTACTGTAACGTATTCCCCAGATCTTTTTTTCCAGGAGGCAGAACAAAAACACGAAACCCTTTGTCAAGATAACAAGGTTCCCAGCCATAGCGCTAACCAGTACTCTTCTAACACGCTACACAGTGTGTGTTTTTAGGCCTATTAATCACTATATATGAGTTCGCAGTTCACATGAGCAACACGTGTAACTCCATGTACATAACTACGGCTCCCGCCTGTTCCACCTGCCACCTCCTCATCGTGACGGCAGACTGCTATGACAGCCATTTGTTCACTTTACGACAGCATCGTTTCACAAACCATGCGAAACCTACTATTTTGCACGATCAGGCAACAAATACATAAAAGGTAAAATCACCTTGAAAGATAAGATAATGAGATTAACGATATTGAATTATGGGTTCACATTAAAGTACTCTGAGTGATTTTCGGTTCAACAGCAGAACATTCCATTATTTTAAATGTATAACCATTTGAAGACACAAGTGATACTACTTTCCTTGCGGTGCTCCCAATGGCAGCAACAGCACTGCTCTTAGACCGTATTCCATGCACTATGAGGAAGTACACATGGAGCAGTGTTTTTGATTGCATTTAGATTTTTCACTGCATCACCTTCCCGAGAAATACACCTTCCTGGTAGCACAATACGTGCCTTTCACCCCTCACATAAAAATCGGTTACCGGAACGATGGAAATACCTTGATGTAAACTCTATGTACTAATACTTTGTGTGCAAATAAAGCCGTTTAAAAAAAAAAAAAAAAGGAAGTACACAGCTCATGTAAAACAAATGCACTATTCTATAATTTATACATACGGTCTTTTACATAGTTTCTACATGTTTCGGCGCTATTATGTCGCCATCTTCAGCGAGCTCACACCAAAATTTCTTTAAAACATACAATAAAATATGTCACAATAAACATGCAAATGTTGTGGTATCAATATTGCCGCATTTTACAAGTTTCGGTTAAAATTATATCCGAATTTGCATAAATATAATGTTGCTGAAAGATCAATAATATGGTCTGTTTTTAAAATGGTTAATAACTGTACATATCTACGCTGTAATTATTCTCTGTGTGTAAACATCTACTCTTTCTTCCTTTATTTGAAGGTTGCCGAGCTTAGCCCGCTTCTTCTACTAATAATAGCAACGTGAAGTTGAAAATGAGTACGGAACAGGGGTCCACAGGCTGCCTAACAATCTAGACGCCATCTCGAAATTCTGCGCGCCAAAAGGGTGACTGCCATGAAGCAAGTTCATAGTGATGACCCACAAACACTACGGGCCACCATAAAATATTTAGCCGCCCGGGATTTGAGCACTCCTAGTACGGGTCATTGGTAAAAGGATGCTGACCGCGGTAAACAGAATTACTCTACAAAAAACTGCCCCTGTGCCACTTCGTCTAACAAAAATGTCATATAGACTTGGCGGGATCTAATCCGAGCCTCGAACTAACCGCCTAAGCCAAAATTAATCTCCATTATACATATAAAGATTCGGTTCGTACCTCACATAAAACAATCAGCAACGACGAAGCTTTAAATATTAACAGTCTGTGCAATGGGTGCCGAATTATCTCAAATTCCTGAGATCCAGCAATCGCATTTCATTCTACATATAATTTCTAAGAGCATATGAACTGTAACTATTGCAATTAAACGAACTAAAAGCATTCCTGATATAATTTAATTTGTACACGGTGTGTTTAGTTTGTTTCATTTCATAGTTGTATCACAACGCACGGTATGAACGTAAAAAAAATTATTGCAGTTTGGAAGACGGAATTTTTGTTAGCGAAAAAAAAAAAACCAACAGGAAACACTCACTCCTGATATTACTAAATTATTTCCTGTTCAATCTTCAAACGGTATGCCACACCATTTCTGTAGGCGGCATCCGTTAGATCTCAATGAGCACAATGTAATTGTATATAACCCTCTTATGTGTTTTTCAAAAGTATTTTAGCCTGAATACAACCCTGTGTGGCTGAAACATGTGGCAGAAATAAATACTACAGACAATATGGTTGTGTTGACGGCCCTTTATTCTTTCAACTTGTAACACAACGCGGCGATAAAAAATGCGGTGTTTTCTAATTTAGAAACAGAAAAGAAATCACCACCCGATAAACAAGTGTTTGTTCTTAGTAGGAAATAGCGTTAAATGTCATACCTGTGGACCGTGCTTATTTAAATAAAATTATGCCTACAAATTAGTTTAAACAAGCATTACTGCCGCCTGTTAAAGCCAACTGCGCGCGAAAGTGCCACGCTCCTAGCCATTTTTAGAAGGGTTCGCAAAATTGCAAAACGCGATTATTACCTTCGTCGTGTCTGTCGGCCTGTCTGTCCGTAAGGAACAACTCGGCTCCCACTGGACGGATTTTCATGAAATTTGATATGGGTGCTCTTCTTTTTTTTTTTTCGAAAAATCTGTCCAGAAAATTCAAATCTGACAAGAATATATTTAATATGAAGACCAATATAACTTTATGATCATATCTCGCCCAATTCTTCTTAGAATGAAAAATGTTTCAGATAAAAGTTGTACAGAATGTCAAAACACACTCTGTGTTCGACAAGCATATTTTCGAAAAACGTGCAGTTTATGCGTTAATGACGAAAAAACAGTAGAGCCAGAGAGGCCACAGATGGCAACATGGCGAATGCGCATTTCACGCTGCGTGCCTCAGGCTACAAACACACACTCACAATATGTAATACTTATTGCTTTTCCACTGCAACAGTGGTTCCACGAACGCGCCTCAATGTTACATTACACGTACATCGATGGACTTGTTTCGTTCTAATGAAGTTAGTCTTCTATATAAAAAAAAGGTTACTTTACGAAATTTCAAATTTTGTACAATCTTTCCGCGAACCTAGGGCAGTCGCCTGTGACCACGGGGTTGCGTACCGCCTCTTTAAACTACAAACACACCCGTGACGGACTCACTGCCCACATGACCTCCACCTGTGTCTATTTTCTTGTTGCACACTTCGCTATGACATTACTGCAGTCAATGCAACGCACGGCCAAAACATGTACCTTGACCTTTAATTTACTGCAGGTAATTACAACGCCATTAATGTTGCAGCAGGCAGTACAGCACAATGAATAACAACATACCCGCCGCGAATATCTGAGAGAACGAGGCGGATAACGCTCCATGTCTTAGTCTGCTGATAAGTTGGCAACAACCATCGAAAGTACCGGTTAGTCGCACGCGGAATAACAAACACATCACAACGCCAAGACACCGCCATGTTTACATTTCCATTCTTGCGGGATATAAGGTTCTCCCAGCCGTGGTAACAGGGGCACCATTCTTCTGGCAGACCGGCGTGTAGACTGGTAACCTCGCAAAATTTCTAGAAAGCTTCCTACCCATATCTCCAAGGCCTATGCACAGAATAATGCTATACACTCAGCCCTTGTTTTGTGTCCGTTTACCCCCCCCCCCCCCCCCCCCCTCTTTCTCCCCTTTTCTCCCCTCCCCCCCCCCTCTTTTTCTCCTCCCCCCCTTTTCTTTTTTTTTTTTTTTTTTTTTTTTTTTTTTTTTCTATCTTTT
>Ga0123355_10005838_pt1 | contig 18108 bp, 8 predicted proteins | sample TergutEmb28metaG_3_FD_89872 | JGI IMG/M metagenome (GOLD analysis project Ga0123355, IMG submission 89872) | Embiratermes neotenicus P1 segment gut microbial communities from Petit-Saut dam, French Guiana - Emb289 P1 | ecosystem: Host-associated > Arthropoda: Insects > Digestive system > Gut ... | reverse complement strand
GTAATTAAGTACATTTTATTTAAAGTTGTATTATTAATATACCTTATCTTTAACAATATTAATATGTATAATATCTGTTTTATATACATTCAAAAAATTCTAATATTAGTTAAAATTGAAAATTGAAAATCGAAAATTAAAAATTGCTTACATGAAGAAATTAAAAACAGATTCAATTCAGGAAATTCCTTTTACCATTCAGTCCAGAATCTTTTGTCTTCAAGTTTGTTATAAAAATATAGATATTAAAATATACAGAACTATACTTTTGTTGTTTGTTTGATATGGGTGTGAAACTTGGTTTGTCACAAGACTTGTGCTCTTTTGGGCTATTACATAGCAGGTAGTGGTATTCTCTTTCCTATGTATGTATGTTTCAGGAAAATCTATTGGCCTCATCTTCTTGATTGTAGATTAGTAAAACCCTTTTGTTACTAGTTGTGATTAGGCAAAGTGATATTGAGTTTCCTATGTGCGTATGAATCATTCACCTTTCATTATTTTGTAGGGAAAAGCGGACAAAACCCAGGACAAAGTAGCTGTGGCCTGTTGAAGGGCTCTTGCTGACATTTGCTAGGTGGATTTGACCAAGTCCACAAAAAGTTGTGTAGTTAGCAAGGTGCTGATCGACTTGCCCTTTTGTAGATGTATCAACTACCACAGATGTATCCCTTGTTCATCCAGGATGTGATGATTTTCCTTATCCACATCACTGTATATAGCAGCTGAAACTTAATTTTTTTGCACGTGCATACTATCTATAAATTGATTCCTGTACTAAAGATGTTAAAGATCACTAAATGTGATCCACAGGTGTTCCTTTCATATGCTGTGTAAAGATCAGAAGAAACTGGGAGTATAGTTAGGTAAATGACATAAAAGATTTTGAACTGGGATTGTAACTGTCTTCAAAACTCTGCTGTATTCTCTTGCACAGACAAACAGAAACAAATGAACACTTTTAAGAGCTATGGCTGTCATACATATTGGCAGACATGTTGAGCAGTGTTCCTAGTATCTTTGGATTTTCTCTATTTGAGAAATGGGAAATAGATGCTGTGTGTATGTGTATTAGATTTTGAACAGGAACAAATATCCATGGCTTTGTTTCCAGTTGCATATGTCTGCACAGAACTTGACTAAGTGTGGCAAAGAACTAAGTCTGGCCATGTAATTTGAACCTCAGTGTGGGGCACTCATGTGTATTTTTGTCTTAACAAAATTATAACCATTTATGACTGCTGTATATACCTCCCTCTTTTAACATTTAAAACAGTACATTTGCCCCATATATTATGCTTAAGATTCACAGTTAGTTTTCCACGTACAGTTAACTGATTGGTCTGTGAAATTAAGTTGCATTGTTTTTCTGGAGGTAAGGATTCATTTTTTTTAAACATATTCAACAAATTTAACGAATTCAGGTATCATGGAGATAAATGAAGGAGTCTCCAGGTGACTGCTCGTATAGAAGTGGTGTGTGGGGCAAAATGACCTCCTACCAACACATATATTGATCCATTTGCCCAGTGACACAGGGTTCTGTTTGAGCAGGTATGAATGAATCGAGAAGGGGATCATCAATTTTTCGGTTTCTTAAGGAGGTGAAGTCATATATGAGGTGAACTGGAAAGGTACATTGGGTCACATAATACTGCTATCAGGTGACACTTCCGAATGATGTGTTTGAGAATAACCATTAATAGTTATCATTTGGGATTTGTTATCACATATTCACTCCAAGTACATAAAATGAACGCACAATGGGGATGTCACGTCCACATGTTTCATCTCCCAAACCAATTAACTTGCCAAATGATGGTAAGCAGTTGTGTTTTTACACCTTGTAGCTGTTGATTGTTCCGAAGTTCCTGGGGAATGTACTGTTTCTATCTTCAGGTGAAGTGAATCACTTCAAGTTGATGCTGAAGTATTTGTAGGAAAGAAATATTTTGGTGACATGGTATAGTTTGAGGGAGTTTGGTCCTCACAGCTACAGAAGGCAAAGGGAGCAAGTTAATGTGGGTTGACATATCCAAGCATCACCCCATTTTATCAGGACTGCACCAGTGGGAGACAAAAATAATATTGTATTGTCTGAGCTCTGACTGTGGTTAAACTGCACTGGGTGTGATCAGTCCTTGGGATGGGTGACCACTGACACTGTATTGTGGGTGTTGGTATTGAAGCCTTTAATAAAGAACAATGAAAACTATACATACCAGCTCTTGTAACTTTATACAACTCTGGTTACAACTTACGCTATGTGTTCATGTGTTTAATATGATTCGTAGAGTAAGTTGATTATTTAACTGATTGGTCATTCTAACACTGCTTTTTCTGTTTTCTGTGACATAAGAAATAAATATTTATATGCCTTTATTCCAATGAAATGGAGGCTTTACATGGTTAGAGATGTGTGAGTGAGTTATACACTAAATATTTGGCACAGAAATATCAGTTTGTTTGCCATCAGTCTTTTATAATCTATGCTTTGTGCGATGAAACTGGAATTCCTCAAATTTCTCAAAAGTATAACCTATTCACACATTAAAAAGCAGTGTTTAATAAAGCAGTACAGTATTGGAGAAAGGCATATTAACTAAGAAATAAAAATGCCTGGGAATAAACAAGTATCATTAACGTATTTATTACTGTTCTATAACAACTTCCTTTCTGGTTTACAAGAAACAACTTTATATCTCTACTATCACTCTCATATAGCTGTACAGTGTTGTTGTGTGCTGCTGCCTACAGTATACATACAGGTTCAGTTGTGGACTGTTATTCACAAACAGTATGATCTCCAGACATGATTGTTGGCATCATGTCACTGACTGTCATTATAAAACTGCACAATATGCATCAGGTACATCTGTGCAGAGTTGTAACTGAGCTTACTTCACTCCAAAGGAGAGAATATAAAATTCCACTCTCACCGTATTTTCACAGTAGTTTTTTGGTAAAAAGGTAAATTTTTAAATATTAACAAACAATAATAGCAGTAACACAACGTTTTTTCTAGTCATGGGACGGTACATTTATATTGTACACGTTTTTTGTGCACTGCAGTCACATTGCCCTTTTTATGACTCTGCTTGGCTAATTTATGAAATATGACATGGTTTTGTTACAACTGTTACACAGGTTACTTTTAAATGACTGTCAGCCAACACTGTCTCTGCAATTTGGTTGCAAGAAACTGTGCCTTTCCTCTGAGACATTTTGAAGTTTGTGCATTACTTCTGTTGTGTATCAATATACATCAAAGAAGAACCAAAAATGACATAACACTGCACCAGCAGCTAGTTGCTGCAGTGCTTGACCCATTGTGTGGATACATAGTATCAGGTGAAGTCAGCATCCTTGTTTGTGAAATTATTGCAGCTTGTGTTGTTTGAAGTAAGGCGTGAGCATGTATTGTCACAATTCTGTGGGAACTGGTGTGTGATAATGGTTTTGTAAAGTTCTTGCTGAGAAATATTTCTGGAATTTCTAATCTCCTTCTATTGCATCAATATAGCATTAAATAGTATTTATATGTAGATTTTGTACAATTGTTTCTATGTTTCATCACTTTCTACTTCATGTACCATCACAGTTTTATGCATTTTATTTTTCACTACATATCTTTCCATTATGACTGTTACTTTCTACTCACTGACAGCTTACTCAAATTAAAATATGTACAAAGAAAATAAATTACATGTTTTTTATACATGAAGATAAACATTCTAATTACGCAGAGTCATTATTTTATCTGACAACTGTTGGTTGCCACTTCATGTTGGCTCACTTACTGCATTAGAGTAGCCCACTCACCCAACTGTGAACATGCACAGTGGAATAGTATTGGATAGTGATCATTGGTAGCTGCCAGACAAAATAAGAACCCTGTAGTAACCAAAAATGCTCATTTTCAACAGTAAGTAATCTTTTATTAGTAACAGTGCCAAAAAAAATATGACCTGCATACATTGTATGACATTGGTACAGATTAAATATGGCATTATGATTATTGTTTTTTTATTTAATGCTAAATTTTTATCTTTCTACTGAAAGTTATTACAATCCCGGTAACATGTAACAGTATACAGACATATGAACACTAAGAAAGAAACATAAAATTTATTTCCAGCTTTGTGATTGTTACAACAAAACTTATTCTGGTGTTCAAAAGAACTGATGAGATTTTGTTGGTCAGTGTAGTACTTGTGGGCACTATGGCATAATGGGTAAAATGTAAAGGATTGGCACTAGAGATTACTGTGAGTCTTGGTCTTCTAATGGAGGTGTAGTTCCAGTCATTCCTAATGTCCAGCACTAGATGCAGGTGAGTGGTTTGTGTTGTGCCTAGGCCACTTTACCTGCAGGGAAAGGGCTTGCTGTTCCAGTTGGGTAGGTGGCTGGGTGGGCCTCATAACTGGTTTGAGTGCAGGGAAGTAAAGGTAAATTTGTTCCTGTCCACACCATGAAGTATAAGGGGAACAAAAAATATAGCTGCACTCTTTCTTACCCTTGGCACTAGACAGAGATGAGCAGTTAACTTTATGCCCTTGCTGCCCTACTGTTTATGCCTGTTGAATAGGAGGCTTGCTTGGTTCCAGAGCTGGTCCTGGACATTTTTAGAGAAGAGAAAAGCTCCTTGCCCCTGTCAGATAGTTAACCCTGCATTGTCCAAACCATGGGCTGGTCACTATACTAACTGAGCTATTGTGGCTTCCTTGAGTGTGGTGATGAGAAAAATCTGTGCTTCTGCCAAGAACTGAATCCAGTTCTGTGACTGTCCAACCTGCAAGCTAGTCCCTGACTAAAATGTAGTAAATCAGTAGATTGTTGTAGTTAAACTGGTATTGTCTAGGTGTGAGCAAGAGAAGGCATGAGGGAATATAAATTCCTGGCCTCCATTTATAAGACTGTTCCTTCTCTTGGAGATGGGGTTGTTAAACATCATCAACTTAACATGGCTGATTCCACCGTGCTAAATATGAGTATATGAAGGACTGGCAGTATCTGTCAAACAATGTATAATTGATGTAGAGAATGCAAACACAGCTATATGTTTCAGCTTTAAATTAAGCTGTCATCTGGCTTAATGTACAGCAATGTGTTTTGCATTCATCCTGATGATGGTGCAATTAACAGCTGAAATATTTAGCTGAGTTATATCCTCTGTATCATGTATGTTTAGTTGGATGGATACTTACTGGTTCATTACACTTGCAACACTCTCAGACTGGATTGATTTTGTGTGATTAAATAAAGTATAATTTAGTTATGTGATTATCTCACGTAGATGGATGTCTTAGTGTTTTGGCCTGGTGTGTTATTAAGCCTTTGTATTTGTGGCTGGAGGGGTCTAAGAGGAAGGCACTGTGTTCTGCCAAAAAGCTGGGAAACAGGGACACAACATCACACCCGAGAAGACCTAAATCCTCAACTAGACTGCTACAGGAACCTCAAACCTTCCTTCCTGAAATGTGCTTAGAACTTGAAATTAATCATTTAGTTAACCACAAATAGGCATGTCTGTGCAGAGGAAAGTCCATAAAATATTTAATGAGTGGGGTTACAAGTGTGGACCTGTCATTTAACGTAGAGTTGCTGAAACATGATTGTCATTGTACATTAAAATGAATTTTTAATGTGAATGTGGCTTCATTAAGCAGCAGTAGTTTCTGGTATGCAGATGATAAGAATAGAAATGCTGCAGCAGCCAAACAGTATGTCTAACCCTTCCACACTTCATCGAGTTTACAAGGTGCTGTCATTACATCAACATATTGTTACAGAAATTACATACCTAAAAAAAGTAAGGCAGAACTGCCCAATACAAATTAAATTTTAACCCTTCAGTGAGACTGGAATTTAAATTCCCTTTACTTCCCAGGATGGAGGATTGTTAAATTTGAAGCAACCTAAAATGAACTCACTGAGTACAGTGCACAGATGCCAGCACATTTGAGAGTTTAAAGACCTTATAGTACACAGAGGCCAACATGGAAAGGTGGGAGGTAATGTATGTGTGTGTGTGTGTTTCAAGGATAGACATAAGCCCACAATGAAGAGAAGGCAGCTTGCGGATCAACACTGTATAATTTTTGAATGTCTCATGATACAGGGTTATGTGTTAAAGCACTATATTCTGAAATCAGTTTGTGAGTCACCTTAGCAAGCAGATTTCTGTGGGTTCTAAAGGTCAGTAGAGTGTGACTAAGCAGTATTTTGACCTTCACATGAGAGGTATGAACTGTACATCTGCTGTGGCAGTTTCCAGTCTGAGCAGCTTGTTTAAAATAGCACACAATAACATGGAAGTAGGCTTAAACTGTGGCCCTGGGTCACAGTCACACTGTATCTACAAGCTTTATGGTGTCCAATGGAATATTTGGCCGCAGCATCTGCTACCAAGTACATAGCAAATTAATAAAACAAGGCAAAGTTTAAAAATGAATAACAACTTTCCAGCACAAAACTGTTACCCACCTAAACTAGTTTATAGTCTTATATACCCACACTGTGGTGTCGCATGGACTATTGACTATTTTCAATAACTTGAAGCTGTTTGTATTGTTTCCTAATTTAATGCTCTGTCCTTACAGATACTAGTAATGGAGAGCAAGTGGTATGAAGTTGGAAGAACTTGGTAAGTTGCAAATCTTGACTTACACTGTCTATAAAAGTTCCACTCTAATGCAGGACTATGCAGTGAACTAGGACTTACGCTAAAACTAGAGTATTTTCTGGATGACTTTCATAATATTACTGTTGTCACTGAAATACAATGTAATGTATTAAACTGAGTTTTAAATCTAAGAAACACCAGAGTTGTTTAATATGTAGCACAAAGTTGCAGTCCATGTGAATTAAGATGCTGCTTAGTTATAATTAACTATAAAATTAAAGTACAATTATTTTACAGTAATTTGAAACCTAATTGGGAGGAAAGAAACTTTACACAAGTACTACAATACAGTTGCAGAGGCTCTTGTACCCTAGATAATGGAGCGAAAACAAAAATATCTACATTATACTTTTCAAGGCATTTTATTTAATGTCCTTTTAGGCAACTGTATTACTTAATTGCATTAGGCACACACAGTAGGACACAAGATAAACACTGGTATGCTAAATGCTAATACTATGTGGAAGGCAGTACAGGGAGTGATCTTATTTATAAATTCAATGTGTACTGATAGTTTCCATTCAGGACAGTTGCCACACATGTCCATTTTACATTTCACTGAAGGTGCTAATCATGGTCCACTGCCATAACAGCATGTTCTGCTGCAACCTGTCCAGCCAACTGCCATTCCTGTTAATATTTTTATATTTCCATCCCAAGTGTTGTATGAGTACTTTACTCTCTCAAACTGTCAATTGTCCAATGCTTTACCAGTGCACTGTAATATTCTAACCTGCAAGCTAGGTGCAGCGCTGGTACATTGTAGATGTATGTCTTGAGCCATGCTGATATGGCAGTGCGTATTTTTACATAATTCACATTTATTGTATTTTTAAATTGTTGAATAATTTTTTAAACATTATATAAATGTGAAATACATAATGTTTTTTCCCAACCTCAGCCAGCAGGCACCATACAGCAATGTGATGTTCATGCTGAACAGGTGACAGCTATGCTGTATATAGGTGTGACTGAAAATGTCTGTTTGGATCTGGGGTGTCCAATACAGTTAGCTATACACATTTGGAAGAGCAGTTACTTGTGGATAGCAATGAGTGATCAGCTTTGGATCTAATTTCCTGTCACCTTTTGGAGGTCCCGTCCTATTTAGTTTCCACGCACTGCCACTGCACAATATTTCAGTTTATGCACCTGTACACTTCTGTGGACTGAACTTGTGCATTTTGAAGGCTTTGATTGTCTGGGACATTATGGCATGGTATGTGGTAGATAATTACTGCCCATACAAAGGAACCTAAGACCTCCATCTTCGGGGTAGAAGAAACTTCCTCTGAATGTAGGCTGTGCCATGGCTCAGACAGTTACTCACTGTCCTGTCACCACTGAGGACCAGGTTCAATTCCAGGTCAGTCCATGTCAGATTTATGGTGGACAAAGTGGCACTGGGGCAGGTTTTTCTCTGAGTGCTGTACTTCTCTTTTCTCCTGTCAGTATCATTCCACCAATACTCATTTATTCATTCATTCATTCATTCATCCATCACTGTTGCCATAAGATCTTAGCAATTTGTGGTGTAATAAAAGCACACACTGCTGTGAAATGCTGGTAGCCATGTACCAGACTACACAGTGTCACATCCAAGAAAACTGCAGTCTTAATGGTCATCACCATGGGAACTGAAAATTCCTCAGCACAACTTGACGGGAGGAATGTGTGCATTCACACAAAATCTGACAGTACCACATGCTGTTTGTCTTCTGACTCCCTTTACTGCACTCCAAGTACTAAAATTATTTGTGACTAAGGATTTATTTATTTCTTGTTCTGTATACAACTTAATGCTGATGTGAAAGATGATGCTGGAAATAGAGCAAACTTAAGTGCCTGAAGACTGTGTTTTGCAACGGCCCTTGTTCTGACAGCAAACAACGCTTATTCAATTGTCTTAGACTGAATAAGTGTTGTTTATTCAGTAATAAACAAAATGGGATAGCAGTCATGAAGATTTTAATGCCAGCTTTTTCTTACTATGTGAAAGAAGACAAATGAGGGTGATTACATCAACAAGATGGGGATTTCACATGTCCTAGTACTGTAGGGCTGGTGGCCATTCTTATATTCGGGGTTAACAGTTTGTTTCTTATACTTGTGTCATTTTGCTGCGTTATTTAAAGAGTGAAGTATTACAGGCCTTAAACGTTCTCTGGTTATTTACTGGAGGAGTTAATTTGAACTATATGTTGTACATAAATATTGCTGTGTACATAACTCTGCAAGTCATGGTACAGGTAGGCTTAGTTTAAAAGCATTCCTCCATTCTCAGTTATGACACCAAGGATTGTACATGTTTAATTGCCTGTACTGTATTTGACACCTATAACTTTGAGAATAAGAGTGATTGTGATTATACTAACAAATTAACCACATATTTAGCATTTCCAACAAGATTATTTCAAGAACAGCTAATTATTGTGTTCTGAATTAATGTGATGATGGCTTGTATGAGTTAAAATGTGTAGTTAATTGTTGGATTGCTTATCTATCAGAAAAACTAGCTGTGTAGAAAGACCACATGTTTAGTACTCCGTTTTTAACAGTTTGTTGTCTTAGAATGAGAGGACTTTAAATCCCTGGTTCTTTATGGCTTGGGGGTGTAACTGTTGATTCGATAACTATGAGGAAAAGTAATGTGAGAAAAATGGAATTTGTGCATTTGTCACTGCACTGTTGCAGCACTAGACTAGCTTGGATGGTGTGCATGTCCCATTGCAATAATGCACCACTAGCCTAACTGGCCCGTGCACATTTACTGTTGCTGTACTGCGGCACTGAGCCAGTAGACGATACTGGCCTCCATTAGAGTTCCATTGTTGTCTACATTAAATTAGTAATGAATTGGCTGCTGTCTCTTGAAGACAAAAGAAACATGAGCTGCTGTGAGGTTTGAGGTCCTTACAGCAGTATTGTTGAAGATTCAAGTTGTCTGGGATGTGACACTGTGTTGGGGGTGAGCAGTTGCTGATGTTGCAGAGAATCACAGTGTCTTGATATTGAGGGGCAATATGAAAGCATTATGATATTCTGCAACATTGGGAACTATTCACCCTGTGGCACAACAACACATCCCAGAAGACTTGAATATTCATATGTTTTATTATTTGTTTGAATTTCAGTTTTAGATGCTACAGCATACCATGTGAAATTCTGCATTAAGTCTCCAATTTATATGGGATTATAATTCTGTAGTGTGATGTTAGGCATAATAATTTTCTCAGAGAATTGCGTGGCTGGGATGAATATTTATGGTTCAGCAGGTAACAATCTCTTGTGCACTCCTGTTGTGATCTCATCTTTATTATATTCTCTTGTGTAATATCTGAACACTCGAACAGTACTTACATCAGAGAGTACACAAAAGTACAGTCAGTCACATAGCAACTACATTTAAATTCTTGAAACAGTTAAGTTTGCTTAACTCTCTGATAATGGATAAGTAATATAAATTGCAATGAATTGGGACTAATTTCATTCAAGTTTGACAATATGTCTAATGACACTGTCATACTCTATACTCTGTGACTGTACACCATTTGTATTCCACACATCATCCCTCACATCAGATACTGTAGCTTCTTTTATCTCAGTCTATCACTAGTACAAGTCACTCTATATATTACATTAAACCCTGATATCCTATCTGTTTAGCCTCTATAACATTCATCACAAACAAGATGCACTGCCTTTCATTATGATTCAGCAGTCTTGCAAGTAGCTGGGTGATTTTGTAATTTATGTTATGTCAAAGTAGATGGCACCTTGCACTACCATTTTGTTTTCACTAGATGACTGTCCTCTATAAGCTTTGTGCCATATGGTACATGCATGCACTGGTGCCTTACCGGTCAGTTTCATTTGTACCAGACCGAATGCTTCTCTTTGCAGTTAAGGGGTGTTTATGTAGCTTGTAAAGTATAGGACTTTCAGTCATCCATAACTTGCATATGGAAGTTCTTTCCGCCTAGCCTCTTTGTGGGTACAGCCACAGGTGGATCATCATCTTCATCATCGTCATCATTAGAATCATCAGATCCATCTTGAGGAACATCATGGTACTCATCCAACTGTAATATCACACACAATCATTAGACGAGCATCTGTTAGTCAAGCTTGTACTGTATGTGTTACACAGCGTGAGATGAAACATGACTGTACAAGTTATCTCTGTAGAATCCTGCACACTGTTACTCTTAGACGTTACTTAACACTCAAAAGATATAATATGAATAAAAGTATAAGAAACTGTTGGAGGTTCTAACAGTAGGGAAAGAATGACACAAACTCTATGCCACTTCTCTGCCTAGCAGTTATCTTTCTTCTATGTGCCTTAGCCCACTCCCACCAATTGTCATCTACAGTCTGGCTTTTATACCTTACATACATGTATGCATGCGTGCATACATACATACGTACATACATACTGAGATATGTACATACATCCCATGGACTTAGTTTTAGTGACATGACAAGAGGATGTGAAATAAGGTATGAAAAATACAAAGATTCCATACCAATACAACACAGTCATTTATAGTTTTTTCACATGAAAGTATTCAAATGCTAGACTAAATCCATTTTGTACAACAGCTAATAAGATCTTCCTGTTCAGAGTGAAAGACAGATGGACTGAGAGGAGACCAAACACAGGTTTCATATTCATCATAAACACTTAAATATAACTTAACATTATCAACAGCCTGCAAGCATGGACCAAGTGCAATGAAACTATGTAACATATTCAATCCATTTTATGACTTCTAGTAAGTACTGGTGTATGTGACATTTTGGGACACCAAAAAAATGTTTTTAACTGGTCAGTAGCAAAGCACACACCATAAAATAGACAGTAAAACATAACAGCAGGTCTCAGAAATACAACAGGCTGCAGTATAAATTAGTCTGCAAGTACACGAGTAAGACCAATGAAACATGTAAAAGTGCAAACAGGTTGAGACCCTAGCGTGTGCAGCTGTAGGCACAGCAAGTCATCAGCATTTGCTGTGCATGGTATATCAGGAACATTGCTGAAAAATGACAAAGCTGTACTGAACCTTTCTGCACTAAATTGGCAGGTAAAAACTTTTCTGGGTTTTTATTTTACTCATTTCCATATATGAAGTCTGAGGTTTTGGTAGTAGTACAGTCTTGTGGGATGTGACTGCATGTAGACTGGTAGAAAGGTACATACTGTATGCTATTACATCCCACAATATTGCAAGAATTTGCAGACGTCAGTTTGTTATGACTGGTGTAGGCACCAGGTTATAGACATGTGGGTTTTTCAGTACTGTGGAAACACTGTATCATGAAGGAGTGCCATTTCAAAGTCACTGACATAATTTACATAAGTAAAGGACTGTGCATTAACCCTTTGACCTCCACATTTTTCAATCACTGATATTCCCTAAGACCAGATATTATTCAGTCACTGTTTTCTTGTTATTCTTTTGATTTTGCATACATGAACCTTCTGTGATCACCCATTTTAATACCATTATTACGGCCTTTGTGGCTGGTATGGTGAATCAGGATGATAACACATGGCTGGTAAGGCAGCTTCCCACACTCTCCTGCAATTGTACAAATCACTCTCAGCTCAGTCCAGTACTGTCCTTCATTAAGTAAGGTTGATTGCTTTCACACTCAATAACTCTGGTGTATGAGTACAGATTTAAATTATTGTTACTGGCATTTCATCAGTTCTAGAAACCAAACAGCCTTTTTCATTGAAAATGGATTGTTATTCTTGTGATGGTTTCATTTGTCTCACCGATTCACAAGCATTGAGACTCTGCTTTACCTCTTGAGGTTACGTTCCTTAAGAAGGACTGACGATCCAAACATTCAAGGAACCTTCAACACTGATGTATTCGGGGCTGATGTCAATGAGAACAAACTGGATTGGCGCAGTGGACACACTGGACGTGCATATGTGTATTGGGGGTTCTTCCTCAAATGAGTTTTTGAGATGCTTTTAAATGTCCCGAAGGGAACATTTCAGAGTAAACTGAATTTATTACATTTTTAAAGCTGTGATTTCCAAATTCAAAGAGGATCTTTAGGAATGAATCCACATAGCTCTGCGCAACATATTGAAACTGTCAGTTTGTTTTTTTGACATTAATTTCTGTTTCTTTGCAGTTACTTTCATTACTTCTTCTAGTTTGATACCAAGACACTTAGTTTATATCAAACTCGCAAAAATGCCGTAAAATTCTGATGACAGCTGCTAATGGGATTGCCCAAGACACTGTCATAATTAAGCATGTCCCTTGCTCATTCTGGCCACTAGCAGCGCCATTACTTATCAGCAGCAGACTATTGGTTCTTACAAGCACAGTATGAGAATGGCTTATCTTGTTGCTTCAGTTATGGGGAGCACAGTTAGATATTGCATTTGTGACAGATCATACTCAGATATAGAATTTCTCTTGTAGCCACTAACATAATTTGTCAGTTCTGGCTGACTGTTGAACAGAAATTATGTTGTGAGATTTGGGGTTCTCATAGCAGTGTTCCTGCAGATCCAGGTCTTCTGGGATGCTACATTGCATTATTGGATGAGTGGTTCATGAAATCTCGAAGCTTGAAATAAAGAACCACTCATCCATTGACACACATTACCTCCTCAAAGACCTGAATCTTCATAAATTATGTTGACATGAGTGCTACATGGAAGAGGATGGTTATGACTTTGGTAAACAGTTGGTACAGGAGATCATTGTCTCTAAAGGCAAACAGAGGTAACAGGGCTATGCTATCAGAGTTGATTGTGACATCCTCCATGCTGATAGTGTGTGTAAAATCACTGGTGCTCCTGACATGAAGGGAAGTGTGATAGGTGTTCCAAGGTGCAGAGTGCATAGGCCATATAGTTGGAGGCAACTGACCCCTACCACTGGATTAATTTCTTCTTGTGAGATTTCATAGTTAACATCCCAGAATAGTGAAGCCATCAACTTTCTTTATGTTGGCCTGCAGTGTTGATTTGTTGATTAGCTTTGTGGCAAGTCATTACCAGTGTCTGACAGTAATGGAAAGGTTTGTCAGCTGCACAGAAATGAAACTCCCCCACTTTGAAATGCTACTCCTGGATGGGGAGGAGAGCATCCTACCATTGCTGTTACCTACTGGCAGCATGGTCCTGCCATCTAATAGCACTTGGAGATGGTCAGGACATGTTCCAACCTCCTGTCACACTTTCTCTGAGGCATCTGATGTTGGTTTTTGGTTGCCCTTCCTCTTCACATACATAATGTTCTTCTTGGTGCAGTATAAGCCAATTTCCTCAAAAAGTGAAGTGGTTGTATGTTGGTTCATGTGGATATCAGTCAAGTTGACAGCCTGTTTGTGCTCTGTGTGCAAGTGCACAGATACACGTGCACACACGTGTGCTTTGCTGTCTCTGTTTCTTCACGGTGTGTTGGTGCAGCCTTGCTGGAATGTTAGGTGATAAGTGATGTCCTAGTTACTATGAGACAGTCTGATGTTGAGCTGCAGACAACTTGACACTGCTTGCCATAATGTTGAGATTCCATCTGTTGAATTGAGTGTGTGTGCACCAGCACAGTCAGAGATTATCTGATGACTGGTGCATCCCTGACAATACAGCAATGATGCTGTTCTCTGCATCTTGAGAGAAGTCAGTTCACCAAGCAACAGGAATTTCTTTCTTCTTGAGCCTTCTACGTTACATGTTGTTGTGTGTGCTCCCCCATAGTAACATATAACAAAATAACTGATTTAAAGCGTTTGTGATGAGTCGATTATGCTAACCCTCTTTTGGGGCCCTTGCACTGCATGGCAGCAGGATGTTTGCCTGTGTTTTGAAGGAACACATGGCCCTTGTCTTCAGGACCATAATGGGTAGAATGAGAATGCTGTCCGTTGATATATACACAGGTAATATTCCTATGGGACATGAGAACAGTCATTGCTTAGTCTCAGCCAGCAGGATGACTGCACCACAATTGGATACTGGTGTCAGATTTTACTGTTAGCTGTGGGATAAGACTGTGAGACCCAATGCAAAACATTTTGAAATCTTATTAACTACAGTAACTTGATACTGTCTACAGCTATTTATGTTAGTTGATTACTACTGCTACAGCTACTATACTATTACCACTACTACTACTACTATTACTACTACTACTATTACTACTACTACTACTACTACTACTACTACTGCTTCTACTACTGCATCATGCTCATGAGAGTTATGTATTAGGTTCTAGTGCCCCATGCTTCTGTTGCAGGACTTACTTTCAATAAAGATATTTCAAGTAGGGGTCACTAATCCTAAATTACAAGCTGTTGCAACCACAGGCATTTATAAACATTTTGAGGCATCTAATGAAATGGTTTGATCTGGGAAAATACCTGTGTCACTTTTACCTCTGTAGTCCTTTGATACCTAGTCTGTTAACATTCTAATAATTGTAAAAGACACACCATTATGTTTGTGACTAATTTGTACTAAAGAGAGAGCCTAACATATCATCAAGTGAAGTATGTTAATTAACATATGACCATGCATTTTTTTAGTTAATAATTGTAATTCTGACAGAACTCTTATATGCACTTTTATGTCTGCCAACATAAATATTGTCAAAAACATGTTAAAACTCCTGTTCAAAATCTGGCCTCAGAACCAAATGTTATAAGTGGGGTTTCCCATGAGTTTTCAGTCGTTCAAAGCAAATACTGGGTTTCTGGCTTTGAATAAGCACTTCTTACACAGTGTTTCAAATTAAAAATTTTACAGTCATGGTACATAACCTATTCATGTGAAGCAGTACCTTGCATAAAACTGCAGTCAATCACTATTCTGTCTGATGCTCCAAACCATTAGTTCTGTTTCTGTTCTTGCATTGTAGCATTCCTACTAAATTGGTGTACAGGCGTTACCACCTGTTCTTATAAAGTCAGTTTGAAAGACAAAGATTCAAGTCTTCTGAAGATAGAGGCAGCAAGATCCTCTTGAAAAATAGTTAAGTTTGTACCAGTCTAAATAGTGTTACATCCCAGAAGACTTAAATCCCTATCATCAGCACTGTGAAAATCTAAAAACTTGCAGTTTGTTGGATATTTGCACTCAAAGAAGAGTGAACCATGCAAAGAAGGCTGGAATTTCTTACAAGTTCTGTAACTGCATGCTTTGAGAAATCTAAACATTATGGAATATGGGGTATAGGAAGACAGAAATGACACACTCAAAGGAGATAAGGGGAGGGAAAAAAGAAAGGGGAGAGGAATGACAGTGTGATACTCCAATAAAAGGAGTATGGAAGCAAACAAAAGAGATAGAGGTATGAAAGGGATAAAGGACAGGACAAAACTGGGTGACATACAAACGACTTGCCACAGAATTTCAGTGGACCTTATCCACTAACACTGTAATAAGAATTGGTTGTACTTTGCAAACAGTGTAATGGAAAGACATGTCAACATTCAAGTATGTAGATCATATGCACTAACTACAGAGGAGAGAGCATCACAGTCCAGTTTGAAGCTTGCAGGTTTTTAATTCAGATAGCTTGACATGACAGTCTTGCAGAAACAGACGATGTTAACAATGCAGCAGACTGAGATCAACATCAGGCAGAGCTTTCACAGAAACAATTCTGTTCTACCAACAGAAATAGTTTGCACTTTCCAGAGTTTTCCTTAATGTGAGGATTTGAGATTTTTATGTTGTTGGATATTAACATTACAATCCTGTGAAATGTGACACTTATATGGTATGGTAGATGGATACGAGTGTTTTGTAAGAACCTGCTTCCTTCCTTGAAGGCAAAAGATGGATTCCAGTCTTCTGGGATGTGACATATTGTCAATGGGTCAGTAGTTTCAAACATTTCAAAGGAATATATTGCCTTAGTCTTCCGGAATCAAGAGGTCCATGAAGATTGACACAATGTTATGTCTCAGGGATATGTCGGCCAGGTCTGATAGTTGATGGATGGAGTAGTTGGTAAGCCAACAAAGAGGTGTGAGAGAAGCAGGTGGGGCCCTAAAGCCCTAAAGAGGACAGTAATTGGATAGGAAGTGGAGGGCAGGTCACTGACCAGTGACCAACAGAGTTGCAGGTGGTTTCTTGACAGTGGAATGGGAGAAGAGGTGACAGGGAAAGAGGTGAGAAAGAAGCACAGAGAGCAGTGTTAGCCACTGGCCCAACCACGCCAGCTCAGCTGGCTCATAGGGCACTCTGCAGCATCAGAATCTTCTTGAACCTCTTGTCCTTTCAAGATGAAGGCAGTAAGTTCTTTGGAAGTGTTTGGAATTACTTGACCAACAATGCTGTTTCACATCATAAGAATTTAATCTTCATTTGTACTGCTTTGAGAACCTCAAATCCCATATGTCTTATGTCAGTGTATGTATTTCTGCAAGGTGGATGGTACTGCATTGTCAGTGGATATGGCCCAAAGGAACATAATGTAGCACATTAAAAATTAATTAGCAGGAACTGAACCTGCATGGTGTTTTACATTGTTATTAACATTCTGATCATTTTGCATCTGATGCAACTTCACTGGGCCAGCAGTCACATTGGGTGGTTGAACAGCAAGTGAATCAATGTGTCAAGAACAGTCTCTGCTCTTGCTATTAGTTCGTTGATGACAAGAGCAGAGATTGCTCTCAAAATGTTGATTCACTCACTGTTAAACCACCAGGCATGACTGCTGGCTGAAGAAAGTGTCATTGAATTCAGTCGCCATGAAAGCAATGGATTGTACATTTTACATCTAGTTCAGAAACTTTTATCTTAACTAAATCCAATAGTAGAATGACTGTTACATAACTGGAGTATCTGCATAAGCAAAGTGCTGTTTACTTTAACCCTTTGCTAGCCCTGTGGAAGGCTTCTGACATAATTTTCTCATACAGGCCTAATGTCAGAAGCCTTAGGCTACCAACTTTACTCATTTTCTGCCAAATAATGATCATTTGCTAAGTTTCTTTATGTTCTGTGACATCACAAGTAGTTGACATATAGGAAGACCAGCTTATCAAGGACTTGTTGTACTGTAAGCCTTTATCACTCTTCAATCATATCACTTCACATGAAGTTTATTGTACTGCAGTTAATTTTAGGTTTTTCTCACCATTATTAAACATTCTCACCATGTTTAAATAAGGTACTGTGGTTTGCAGACACAAATTGTATAAGTTATGCAAGCCAGTGGCAAGTGCATAGTGACAGTTGACAGATACAATAATGTCATTGTGTTTTTTCATGCCTAAGCATCTTTATTTTAACAATTTTAACAAATCAAAATTCTATTGCGGAAGAAATTAAGAGCAGATTGAAGTCAGGAAATGCTTGCTATCATTCGGTGCAGAATCTTTTGTCTTCTAGTTTGCTATCTAGAAATTTAAAGATCAAGATATATAGAACT
>Ga0123355_10005837_pt1 | contig 18111 bp, 18 predicted proteins | sample TergutEmb28metaG_3_FD_89872 | JGI IMG/M metagenome (GOLD analysis project Ga0123355, IMG submission 89872) | Embiratermes neotenicus P1 segment gut microbial communities from Petit-Saut dam, French Guiana - Emb289 P1 | ecosystem: Host-associated > Arthropoda: Insects > Digestive system > Gut ... | reverse complement strand
TTTTTTCTTGGAGGGGGAGACCTGTTTCTGGTGCAGTACCTAAATTTAAATGCCCACTGAAAAAACGCGGACTTTCTGCCCGTGCAGTAGGGTTTTAAATAGGACCGGCAAAGGGTTAATACAGGATACACATTCGCATCGTAAAGACTTCCTGGTACAGTACTATATTTTGTATTCTCAGTTGTTCAAGAGAAAAAAACAACACGCATGCGCGCACGCACATGCCCACGCGCGCGCGCGCGCACGCACACACGCACCCCGCGTTCAGTCAGTGCTGCCAATGCCACAGCAGCAATATGTGGCCGGGCACTATCCTGGAGCAAAAACCACTGTTTCTTGAGCAAATCCGGTCTTTTCTTCCTCCTGGCTCCATGCAAATAGGTTTTCAGGACATTTGCATAATAGTTGCCGTTCACTGTCTGCCCACCCACGGGGAACCAAGTGATGTAAGATCATTCTGTGCGCATCAAAGAACAGCAGAAGCATGACTTTACCCGCCGAGAGAGATGAACGGGATTTTTTGGGTGGTGGTGAATTCAAGTGTTTCCACACACTTGACTGTTGTTGTGATAACGGGTCATAATGATGAATCCACGATTCATCACGTCACAATCGAGGTTAAGAAATTCAGAATCGTCTCAGACATCTGAACAGCGTTCATGCACACCTGAACTTGTCATTGCATTTGCTCTTCTGTGAGATTCCTGGGCGCGCGCGCGTCCCCCCCCCCCCACACCCACACACACACGCCACATTGCCGTATCTCTGTTACAATGTGTTGAGTGCGTTCGCAGGAGATGTTCAGTGAAGCTGAAAGTTCGCGTAACGTTAGCCTTTGGTCATTTTGCAAGAGCTCCACAGCCTTGGCAATACTGACATCTGTAACCACAGTGGATGGCCTGCCAGAACGTGCTTTGTCGATCACTCGCATGTTACGGTCTTTGAAGTGCCTCCACCACTGAAATACTGCAGCACGGCTAAGTGTTTCACCACCATATGCTTGCCATAACATTTCAAGCGTTTCATTACCGCTCTTCCCAAATTTAACACAAAATTCAATCATACACCTCTGCCTTATTTTCACACAGACGTCTTCCTCATCCACCATGACAAAACGTACTAGGTGCTTCCACTTGCTGTGACCAAATACTCAAGGCCACAGCTGTCCAACTGTAGGTTCAGACACGTTAATGTATGACTTTCACAAAACCTAGTACAGCATCGCCACATCTAATACTGGGAAACAGAAATAGAAGCATTCTTAAAACTTTTCAATCAGCCCACGTACATACATATTTATATATATATATATATTATAAATTTACGGCATCCTTAAGACAAGCTGCTTACTCTATCTTTCTTTTTCTACAAGATTTTTTGCCTTTCATAATTTTTGCTTTTTTTTTGGGGGGGGGGTTTGAAATAATACTCAAGTTTTCACAAACCATGCACTTAAATTTAAATACCCAACCAGTAAAATAAAGGTTAAGTTACTTATAAAATTAACTCAAGCTAAAAAAACAACCAATACATTCAGTTCTGCAGTTTTACCCAAACACTTTGGCTGAGAAGGAAATCAGGAGCCTGAGAGATAGTTAAGTGAACAAAAGTGCCTGCAAATTTTCTTAGCGCCTCCTGTCACCTTTTGGATTACTGAATATGTGCACACTGTGTGTTTGCTTTCAAAGTGGACGCCATAAATGAAGCATAAAAGGTGACGGAAAAACAAAACTTCCCTCTCCATACATTAAGCTTCTGTTTATGTACTGTCATATGAAGGGGGCAGAAGCACAGAACTAAGTAATATAGATTGGGGTAGATGCACAGAACTAAGTAATAATTAGGAATGGAAGCACAGAACTAATACAGAAGGCAGTAGAAGAATTATACTAGGAGTAGAAGAAGAGAACTTAGGTATTACAGAAAGCCCGAATTATGACCACGTATGTGAAAAAAAGTGTTCTAAACAAGTTATGGTAATCTTCATTAAATACATTTTATATTTTAAGTTATTCAAGTTTTGTAAGTGACATAAAATATTTCTCTACATTATTAAATCATGTGGCAAAAAATGATAACCTGAAGTTTTAAGAGGGGGATAAGAAAGGGTCAATACCGGTTTAACCTTTTAAAGCCTACTGGTTACTTTACATACCACCAGGTTGAACATTCAAAAATTCTACATGGTGCTCACACTGCACTTATGTGTTGTGTATGGATCTGAGAACAAACAGCTACTTTTGCCTTACAGATCATTAACAGACAGGTTGTGTATAACAAATGTGGAGGGTGTCTACTGTGCAGTATGCACTGAGTCCTTATATAAAACAGGAGAGTTTTGCCTTTAAAAAGTTAAAAATGTTGTCTGAATAAATAAACCAAATATGAATAATGTTCCCTAGCAATTTATGGAAGAATATATTAGAGGCAAGTGCAAAAAAAAAAAGAAAGAAAGAAAGAAAGGAAGGTTTTATTCTGTATGGGTGATGCCACTGGATGTCAGCTCAAAACACAACACTGGATGCACCATGCACAAGTTAAGAAATGTGACTGTACTACCTGAAGGTTTGTTCTGGCCATGACATGCAGCTCCAGTACTAGCCATAATACAGGAACATTTGGATAACACAACATGACCCACCAGGCCCTCTTCTGACAGAGAGACATTGCATGTGTTTGGGAGACGTTTCACATCCTCACTGCAGTTGAATGTGACATGATCATCACCAAACGTTTCCTGTACATACATGAGTATCAACAGTACAATCTCCATTAAATACTTTTTCATTTAACCTATTTGTTGCAGTGATGAAGTGTACCTGATTTGGTATATTAGATGCAGTCAAACAGACTTGATTTAAAATTCTTGAGCAGAATGTATTTACTCCATATAACTGTCTCAGCTCATCCACAAATATCTACCATATTGCAAGAAAAGTTAAAATTATGTTATTTCATATTTTGTATTTGGTGTATTAAAAAAATTAGGATTTGTTTCCACCATCTTTCATTAATATGTACCAACTATCACATCCACAAAACATGCATATAACTTGTATCAGTAAGCATAATTAAAATACTATATACAAAATCTAATGGTTGTTCTAGTGAAAATGTGTGTGTGTGTGTGAGTGGCGATTCTAAAAAATAATTCACCACTAATGAACCACCATAATGCACAATGATTTAAAAAAGAAATTGTTGCTGTTGAATATTCACTGAAATTTCAGGCAGACAGCCATCTAATGTAATTCAATAATTCAATATCCACCAATGTTTCAGGGACTTCACCGGTTGGTCGGTCAGTCAGGCAGTCTCTGATGAAACTGAAAGATTCAGCTAAGTTCCACGGCTGTGAAAGCTTCAAGATGTACATTGTTGAACATTCATACTTGGATCTGATCAACAGATTACCTTAAGCTTTTCCTCCAAATAGTCTCTTACTGCTTCCATACGCCTGCTGTATGTTGACAGATTTTCACACACCAGTCTTGCTGCTTCACCAAGTCCTGCTATCATTGGAGTGTTCTCTGTACCAGGACGGTATCCCTGCTCCTGTCCCCCTCCAAACAGAAGTGGATATACTGGTGTGTCATGTCCTGGTCTACGAGCATATAGGCATCCTATGCGTGGACCATAGAACTACACAAAGACAACAAAACAAAGTTTCTACATTAAATTTAATAATTTTTCCAACAAGATGCGACTTATTCAGTTTATTACATTTCTGTAGGTAGCTCTACATGTTTCGGGTGTTGACATCCATCATCAGGAGCTCGTACAACTCTAAATACAGCTTCTGGTATTGATTAACCGGATCCACTATCATCCGCTCTTGTTGTTGAGTTGGAACTCTTCCAAAAGTTGAAACAGTTCCAACTCAACAACGAAAGCGGATGGTAGTAGATCCGGTTAACCTTTTGACGCCTAATGATGACTATAGTGGTCATACCGCACCGCTAACCTCTAAATGTTGCATTTTATATATTTATTCAACAAATATAGGTACTGAATATTTTAAACACGGTATATACTCTCCGTTTTTTACTCTTCAAAATGCAGTTTGTTCCATAAATCTAACGTATTTGGTTCCTGTATTATTCACATTTAATAGACAGGGTGTGCTAAAATTAAAAAAATAATTCCAGTGCCAAAAGGTTCATCAATACCAGAAGCTGTAATTACAGTTGTACCAGCTCCTGATGATGGGTGTCAACACCCGAATCACGTAGTGCTGCCTACAGAGATGTAATAAACTGAATAAGTCGCATCTTGTTGGAAAATTATTATATTCGATTCACAATGCACGGTCCCATGTATATAAAATTTCTACATTAAATGGCACTCACTTCAAACTCTAACATGACCATGGACAAAAGTTCTAAATCAGGCACTAACAATGAAACTGAGCAAGACAATGGTGAAAAGGAGATAAAAACCAAGTGAATAAACTCCATATATAGAAAGCCCTGTTAAAAGGGAATCTGTTCAATTAGTGAAATATATTTATATGGGAAGACTCTAGAATGATTTAAGACAGGAAAAAGTTAGGTTTCACTGCATATGTAGAAATAAAGACGGACTGGTACAACTAAAAGTTATAAGAGGCAGGCTACATGTCAACTGAACCCCTTAGAATTTCCTATACTATGAAAGGAAACAAATTTAAGGCCATCTGACAAAGTGGCACTTCAGCAAACACAAGATGGAAGTCTTTAAGTGAGTCATCCCCATTGTGTTCGAATAATATGAGTAAGGAATAAGTTTAAACAAGTCAAAACACAACTAGTATTTTTAGGTGCTTATTATTTATTATTACTTAAGGTGATGACATGTATTGGCCCCTGTTATTGGGCCATCATCAGGTCACAATTATGAATTTTGAGGAAGGTGTACAGTGAAGTCACAAAATAAGTTACACAAATCCCAGTGAATTTTAGATTTATGTAACTTATTTCATGACTTACAATGTACACCTTCCTCAAAATTCATACTTGTGACCTGATGATGGCCCAATAACAGGGGCCGAAACATGCTGTCACCTTAAATAATAATAAATAATAAATACCTAAAGATACTAGTTGTATTTTGACTTATTTAATCTTTAAAAGGTGAATGTCATATATATGTGACGGCACGCCCACCCCTCTCATCGCAGAATTACAGACCTATGGGACCCACTGCAGCTGTAACTTCAATTGGGGCTGACAGATTTACGAGGGGGTAATAAAACTATACCAAGAGACCAGGACCCTTGTTAATGAACGAAGCTTTCATTTCCTGCAAAAAGAAAATTTAAGCTACCCACCAGTTTGGTAAGTACTTATGTCCAAATTTGAAAAAAACTTTTTTCTTTCACACAAGGAGAAAGGTCCAGTCTTTCAAAAATGTTTACTTCAGAAACTTGTCCTCCAGCAGTCCTTTCCAAGTTTCCCTTGTGACCGGACGTTCGTAATATATTTGTGAAGCGTTTCAAAAATATCAGTGGCGGATTTTTAATTTATCGTGTGCTTATATTTTGTTCTACAACTGAAACTGAAAAGTTTGACAATTTCATAAATTGCACTATCTACACATAGTCGCATAGTGGCAAAACTGTGTGTTTCATGTGTACAGTCAATATAAGAATAATATTATCGTAATTATCACATAAACCAATTTTTTCAGTGGTGGATTTTCATTCCAAGGTGTAACATTGTATTATCTGAACTGCAAACTGAAGTGACGAAAAACAGTATTTGAAGATACTAGTGCGATTTATTTGGGACATAGAAATGGAACCTCAAAAGCAAGGAAGATATTCCAAATCAATGGACATACCGGAAACTGTCGAAATTTTGATGGAAGACGAGTCAGACAAAGAATTGGAGGAATTGAACGAATTGATTGAAGGCAGTTAGAACGCTTCTTCTTCTCGTCCTCCTCCTCCTTCCTCAGATGAAGAGGAAAGAGATTGAATTTTGCCACAGAAGAGAAATAGATACTGCCAGTATCCATGATTTCACTGGACTCCCACATGGTATCAAGCAATCAGCTGCTCCTAATATCTCACCTGAATCCTCTCCATGTACAATATTTTTTCTTTTCTTCCGGCAGATTTTTGTAATATTACTGAGAGAAACAAACCAATATTTTCATCAATATGTTGCCTCCCTAGATGAAGCCAGTATGAGAGCAAAGCAGCCTGATGTCACAATGGAGGAAATTCACCAATTTTTTGCCATCATAATTCAAATGGGTCACGATCAGCGTGATTGTCTCAAAGATTACTGGAGCAGAGAAGAGCAATATTTCACTCCGTTTTACTCTAATAAGATGGTTCCTGACAGGTTTTTCCATATTCTAAGATTTCTTCACTTTGAAAATAACGATAACCCTCCTAACCGTGATGACTCATATTATGACAAGCTCTGGAATATAAGAAATATTTTTGACACCCTGAACAACAAATTTTACGAACTGTATAATCCAACATAACTGGCAGTTGATGAAATTATTGTTCTCTTCAAAGAAAGGGTAATATTTCGGCAATACATTCTGAAGAAACATAAGTGATTTGGCATCAAAATTTATAAACTGTGCGACGCTTTAGGCTACACATATGACATGTCCATCTATCTAGGGAAGCAACAGCTCTTGGCAACACAGGAAATATCAGCAACACATGGCACTGTTTTAGAGTTGATAAGAAGAGTGGAAGGACTAGGCCACAAACTATATATGGATAGTTATTTCTTGTCGCCTGCTCTGTTCGGAAGAGAAATAAACTGCTGCAGAACTGTTCGCAATGACAGGCGAGGAATGCCCAAAGACATTTCATCCCGGGCAATAGAAGCAAAGAAGGGAGACATTATCACGCGGGTCAGAGGAAATCAAAGTATTGTACGCTGGAAGGATAAATGTGATGTCTGTTCTCACAAATATGCATACTCCTCCAGTGGAAGGCAATTTCTGCAATGAATTTGGCCATGCAGTCAAACCTCGTGTAATAGAGGACTATAACGCTCACGTGGGATTTGTGGACAAATTGGATAGGATGGTGAATAGTTATGGAATTGCCAGGAGAACATGGAAGTGGCTAAGAAACTGTTTTTCCACCTGACAGATATGGCCATCCTCAATGCCTTCCTGCTCCATAAAACATGTGGTGGTAAAATGACACGCAAAAGGTTCAGGGAGGTTCTCGTTCGTAATTTGATTACAGAATCCCATGAACAAAATGTGACTGCAAGTGGTGTATCTTGAGGGAGACCGAGTCCATTTGTATCCCAAATAAGTCGACTGGAAGTGAAGCATTCCCAGCATTGGCCCTCAAAAGGGAAACGTCATTGCCGTGTGTGTGCAATGAAGAACAAAAGAGGGAGCACACTGTATTTTTGCACGAAGTGTGATGTTGATTTGTGCATTGTGGACTGTTTTGAAAGATGGCATATGCGTGAATGTGTGAATGAATAACGTGAACTACCAAGCTCAACACAAAGATAACAGTGTATAAGATGTACAGCCTGCCAAAAACATTCCTTCGTAGCCTATTCTGTGAATAAGTGAATTTGTAAATAGTGTATAAGGATAACATCACTCATCTGCCAAACAGCAATGCCTGTAAGTACTTTATTTAAAACAATATGCATCAAAATTAAATGAATTTAGTCATATGTATTCACATAGCAGCTTTTTTACTATAAGAATTTTTCAGTGTATAGGTCCATGTCTTAACTAAAATCTCGTTTTTGATTCATATTTTTATCGCGTCTAGAACAAGAACTACAATTTTTTCGAAAATACTGTAAAAATGGGTTTAAAGGGCATTTAAATTCTGGCAGCAGACGGGTGCACGGCATTTAAAAGTCTATAAGTTAAAGGTTAAACTCGTTCCTTACTCACACATACAAGATGGCAGGATTATTAAAATGCAGTCCACTTATGAATATCTGCTGCAGAAACTCAGATCAGGTTACAGCCACAGAAAGAACAATCATCAGCACATACCAAGAATCCACACAGAGTTTGCCTAAAATGTACAAATTACAACAGCAGGAAAAAGTAATTACACATGGAGTATTTGTGAGAACGATATATAAAGCTGTATCAGGTTACATTCATAACAGAGAAATATATCAAGCAGAGGTAAAGAAGCTGCTGGATAAAACCATCATGCTTTAGAAAAGATTTTCTGTCAGATTCATCACATTTTCCAGGAGAAATTTATACCAGTGTTCATAAGCGGTCTGCGAGGGGTACTACTATCAAATAATCTGTTCCACAACCAGTCAAGAGTTTAAAACAATGTCAGTATTACCTTGTGCCCCACAATGGTCAGATAGTCAACTTTCAATTCATCAACATCCACCTTAATCTTGCCTATACCCTGTGCAGCGTCCGTGTGGTACAATATTCTGATCAGTTTTTCTTTCTTCCTCTGATTGTTAACTTCTCTTATACACCTAAAACAATATAAATTTAACAACATAATAACTAAGTCCATTGAACATATGCTAACAGTTCCACAGTTAGTCAAGAAATTCCCAGCATCTTAAAAATCCATAATGTTCATTCCCGCATTCATGACAGCCCACTTGTTCCAATCCTGAGCCACATATAATACAGACTGCATACCCCAACCTAATTTCTTGACTACCCATTTTAATATTATCCTACACCCAGGTCTTCCCAGTGGTATCTTTCCTTCAGGTTTTGCCACTAAATTTGACAAGGTATTTTTAAATTAAATTTAATAAGGACAATTTATTTCTTATGCAATTCTGGAGAAGTTCATCTCAACTTCTGTCATTATGTGAGGTCTTTGTTCTTCTGGTATACGGTGCTATGGCAGTGGGTAATTGGTGCCTGATGTTTCAAGACAGTGGAGTAGTCTAACACTGAAGGGCTGAATGTCTGGACAGTCAGGCCTTGAAGATAAGACCACTAAAGCAAAACGTTGGGCACCAATCACCCAATGACATGGTAACTAACGTACTCCATAAGAATGGAGACATCAGCTGTACCACTGCAGATGCCTAAAAACTAAGGAAAAGCATTAAACCACAGCATCTGGCAGAACAGCTAGTAACATATCACATTTCTAAAACACCATCATTGCTATGAGCAGTATAATATCAACATGATCCTACCTGCCAATTTCTTCAACAGGCATGATGACTCCTGTCTCATTGTTTGCTAACATAACTGTGATCAGACACGTAGTGCGCCTGATGTGTGACAGGACATCTTGTGGAACTACAAAGCCTCTTTTGGATACAGGCACAATACTCACATCTGAACATAAAGAAGGGGAACAGAGATTATTGAATTCCACATGCAAACCTACTCCTAGAAAAAAAAAAATAATAATAAAACTGGTTTCTGTGATGTGACATCTTGTACCTTGGTTTTTGTTTACTTATGTTTCAGAGCAACATACTGCCTCCATCTACAGCACAGACAAGACTGTCATATGCAGCACAGCAGAATAAATGCTTCCCTGCTTGCTTCCTCACTGCTCTACACAACTAATTCTATCCTACAGAGAGAGGTAATATGATCTTCTGAAATGATGGAATACTGATACCAGGCTAAACAACGTCACAGTAACCAAAATGTCTATGAAAAACTCTCCTTGAACCCTTGAAGATGAGGTAATTGCAGTGTTTCAAAATGCCAGGAAACAATTGCCCATTAAAACAACTCAAATCCCAAAACAATAGATACTTCAGATATATCACCATGATAAACTAAACACTGACTTGACTGTTTCTGATCAATGACTGATAGATCCAACATAACTTCAGTTGTTTATGTATTAATTCATATGGCACATTACCAATTGCTCCTTTCTTTTCCAAGTGCCTGATTGGCAGCATCACAGCATCGTGTTCAACATTTGTAGATATGACATGTGGCTTTTCACTAACTCCTTCCACATATGACTGTGAATTCAACCAGTCTTTATAGTAATCAACAATACCAAAAATGGCAATATTGTTGGCCTGCAGAAAAAATCAGTAATGTCAGTAACAGTGTTGATAACAAACAAAGAAGCAGAACAAACTGATTAACTAACACCATGGTCCAGGATCTCTTTGAGCAGTTGACAATTATATAATGGGTAACAAATTTCATACAGTTATGGAATCCAAAGTTTCACAGCTATGATTACAAAAGCCCACCACTGAATCTTACATTTGGAAAGTACAATTCAGTCTGCATCTGTACAACTCACTTCTACAACTGTCATTTTGCATGCACATGCGTTTGTCTGTACCTCTGTTAGTAAAAAGGTAAAGTGATACCATTACAGGCCCGGTGTGGCCCAGAGGGTAGAGGTATAGCTCTACTCTTCCATGACCACGGCACTAGAAGGGCAGCACGCCCCAGCCGCACTTTACCACCGGGAAAGACCTGATACCCATTTTACAGGAGGCTGGGTGGGCCCCAGGGCCGGTCTGGATGGGCAGAAAATCTTGTCCCCGCCGGGATTCGATCCCAGACCATCCAGACCGTAGTCAGTTGCTATACCGACTGAGCTACCCGGCCCACATACCACAATTTGTACGTACACATAAATAAAGTACTGAATTTGTTTTCATGAAATCTGTACTGGGGAATTTTATGCAAACAGTCAAAGTGTTTCACTTGTTATTTACTAGTAGATCTGGCAGTTTTAACAACCACTCTACATGAAACCTACGAGCATATCTGTGTATATGACTAGTCTCATTCCTGCAATGTGAGCAATTCTTAATAGCCTTGCTTGCAGTACTGTTGCTGGGATATGGGCAAAATACAAATTATCCAGAGCATCAGATTTCCATTTTCGGCACACTGGCTTCTGGACATTGATAGGAAAGTATGGACAAAATGAAAGTAAGGGACAATATTTAACTACAGTCTGCTGTATGCAATAAATGATCTAGAACTGATACCAAAGGATAGCTCACATTACAAGGCATCAAATCTTACTATAATATTTTCCCTCCACAATTTAAATTATACAAATTCTGATTCTAAATTTGTAACTGGTTATATTATCCTTCCAGGCATGCCTATTCTCTCAAGTTATGCCTTGCACTGTGATTTTACAAATAAAATTTTATACGCATTTTTAGATGCATTCGCATCAGTCATAAATAGCACCTATTAGCTTTGTCACGTCTGTCTGACTGTCAGATCCCACCATATGGATTTCCATGAAATTTTGTACTGTGGACTTAGGACAATCTGTAGTTAAACTTCAAATTTAAAATCAGACAAAAATAACAGGCAATTCATATGGAAACCTACGTAAATTTTGTTGCTGGCAACATACAATCACTTGACAGTTATAAAAAGAACAAACTGTTCTGCTCCCATGGCAAACCTTTCAACATTTGTGCAATGACATAGGTAAAAGGTAAAGGTAAAGCACTCCCTATACAGGACTGGACAGGCCCTGAGGGTTCCAGGAGGTTGAGGCTCCCAGATTTCAAGACAATCGGCACATGAAGGTGAAGGTGAAGCCCTACACACTGGCTGCCTTTACCCCCCAGGAAATATTCCTGGTACTCATTTCTGTTAGAGGCTAAGTTGACCCCAGGGCCATAGCGTGGCCAGACGGATTATGTCAATGAAATCAATGACATAAGTAGCTCAACAATACAAAGGGACCTCAACGTGTTTCCATAGCAACAATGGTTATGTGAATGTACCAAAATGTTACTGTATACATACACTGCCTATCTCAGCTTTTCCTCCCTCCTGTACCACATATGTCCATCCAACCCACTCTTCTTTCATCACCTTATCAAGTGAACAAAACAAATGCTGCTATTCCACGAAATGTCATTTCCATGTCCCCTGAGACGTACCCACACTTCATACATTAAACAAGTAATTTTAGCAGATCTTCATAAGCAGAACTCAGTCACTAGTACACATGCAAAACTATAAATTATGAGTATAAAATTATTATATGCCGAAGGTGTTACATATAAATTCAGAACATTCAAGTGAAATATTCATGGCTCAATCAGTGTAGTGACTGCTTATTGGCTGGATGACTTGAATTAAATTCCTGGCAGGGTGAAGGACATCTCTTTTAGCCATCTAGTTGCCATGTCTATGTTGTCCTTGGAAGCCACTCAGTCACTCACTCAACAGGGCAAATTGACCAGAGTGTAAATTAACCAATCACCTCCACCTTGTGTCATGTTATGAATGCATGGTGCTGTTTCACCACTCCCCCATACATATTCATGGTGTGGTGCTTAAATCACTGTGATTTTATTTTGCACATGTCTGGGCGAAACTAGTAAGCTAAATCACATACAATTCAACAGAATCTGCACACAGGAAGCCAAAATTAACGAAACATAATACAGCCAAACACTGGCTGAAAGTGTTGTGGTACCGGGTGACTGCGTTATGTTAGCACCTACACATAACTATTATTATTATTGCTATTATTACAATACTCCAATTTCACTCTGTTCATTGTTTTATTAAAATATAACATCATAAAAACATGGAATTCTGAGACTGGCAGTCTCCAGCCTCCACTAATAAATGGAGGAATAAGCCTACAATAATAGGTCCATTACATGAAACATATCTGTCATTAGGCCAACTGACAGCTTTATATAATGGGCAACGTTGACAAACCTCTTTGCCCCATATTCTACCCATGGATGGGTAGACAGCCAAGCCCTGAATTCTGTGTTATTAGGATGTTGTCTTTTAATCAGACAATGGAGAGAGAGCCCATTTGGAATACCATGATAATGATGATGATGATGATCTATGACAACAACAATTACAAAGCACCAACGACAAATTTCAGAACCATATTATTGATTAATAGTGAAACACCTAAAATTTGCTTGACATACAAGTTGGTAACATGCTGACACTGTCAATTGCTAAGATTATATAGCATCAATGGTAGATAAATAAAATGACTAACATCCAGAGTCACAACACTTCCAAGATACAAATTATTACAATATGAAAGTGACTCAATTACCAGCTTTACAAATCAATGTATTTCACATACCTCTGTTCCACCAGATGTAAATATGATATCTTCAGGCTTGCCACCTATCATTAGAGCCACATGTCGTCTTGCTTCTTCAATACTCTTTTTACATTTGACCCCAAGCTCATAACAGGAGCTTGGGTTACCCCACTTATCATTTAATGTGTCTGTTATCTTCTGAACTACAGTTGGTGCAACTGGTGTTGTTGCATTGTAATCCAGATACACTGCCATGTCTGTAATATTAATTGTAAATTAATCCAGTTTTATGGGCAGCAATATTCAACTAACATTATGCGGAACAGTATAAAATGTGAGGTTTTTTTGTGTCGAAGTATGTCAATAAGCCGGACCTAAGTTCTTAATACTTCTGTGGCATTATTTTTCATTCACATTGTTTAACCCAACATATTTAAACCCATTAACACTGATGATTAAGCTTGTAGTGTTAACTTCTTGCTGTTACCTCAATGTAACAAGCAAATACACATTCCTCTTACAGCACTGAAGATGAAATAATGAAATAAAAACAGTTGATATACTATGTTCTGAGTGAAGTTTTGAGCACCGAAGTAAATGGCATGTTATGAGAATTCATTCAACAGATGGTGCTACACATTTCTAGTGTGATTAATAACACATTTAATATGAAATCTGTGATGGGCTTGGGTTCAACTCGAGTTGAATGATCTGATGGGTTTACTTCTTCCCTTTTACAGAAACAATCACAGCACAATGAATATAGTCTCCTTCTTTGTATATAGGAGGTAAAAGGTAAAGTGATCCCGGTGTGGCCCAGAGGGTGGGTAGAGGTATAACTCTACTCTTCCATGATTGCAGCACTAGAAGGGGGTAAGTGGTCAGCAGCACACCCCAGCCGCACTTTACCCCCATGAAAGACCCGGTATCCATTTTACAGGAAGCTGGGTGGGCCCCAGGGCCAGTCTGGACAGGAGGAAAATCTCGTCCCCACCGGGATTCAATCCCGGACCGTCCAGCCCATAGTCAGTCGCTATACCGACTGAGATATAGTTGGTACTAAGTTCAATTCTCAGTCTACAGGCCTGCAATCATAAGTACAGTTTTCATACAAACTGTTGTGCACTACTGCACTATATGGTGTAATCCAAACGATTTGCCAACTGAAACTTTTTCATTCAACATTCAGATGAGTTTTATAAGTTGCCTAGATAATGGTTTTTTTATGCTTCTTTCACAAGACTTAATTGCCTCATAGCTTCAGTGACAGATTAACCATTTGACGCCTAACGACCGCTATAGGGTCGTACCGCACCGCTAACCTCTAAACGTTGCATTTTATATATTTATTCAACAAATATAGGTACTGAATATTTTAAACATGGTATATACTCTCCGTCCTTTCCTCTTCAAAATACAGTTTGTTTCATAATTCTAACGTATTTGGTTCCTGTATTATTCACATTTTATATACAGTGTGTGCTAAAATTTAAAAAAATAATTCTGGCACCAAAAGGTTAAGAGACACTGACAAATCAGCCAAAAAACCAGACTACGAAGGTTTTTTCATGCTTTGTAAAAGTACAATATCTGAAGGGTAAAATTAAAAATACAAAAGATGTGTTATCTTCGTGAGGTTGCCAAACAGCTAAAAGCAAGGACAGTGAACAGGGACAGGGGACACTTACAAACAAAAACTGGCATGGATAAGCACATTAACTAATTGCATACGGATTTCAAGATTTATCAACCAAGTAAGTTGTACTCTTCATGGCATGCTATAAGGAGATCTGTACCTCTTCACATTTTATTATTCTCAATGACAAAGAAAACACCATCCTTTCCACTGGCTAATATGAAATAATTATTAGAAATACCCCACATGAGGAGAAAAAGTAACCTGCCAGCAACAGGAACAACTACTAGGCATGCAGAAAAACTAGGTGGTGAATTAAATGCGGAAGACACATCTGACCAGCTTACATACATACATGTATACACAGCACATTTATCAATCCTAAAAGCATCAGTGACATTGGATATGAAACATGTCATTAACAAAATGTTGTGATAATGGTTATCAGTCACTATATACAATCAATACACATGTATACAAAAAATATCTGATTTAACATAAAAAAATAAGGAACAATAAATACAACTGCTGTCTTCCTAAAATTACGTAAGATGAAGATATAATAATTTAATATTTTTAAGTAAAAAACACATAACATATCATATCAGGCCTCACATCTTGAGCCTATATTAGGTGTTCAAGTATTCTTCTAGTGAATAAAAAGCTTTAATAATTAAATAATTCTGAAATTGTATCTAAAACATTTCTAGTTTGAGACTAATTCTGAAATAACATTCAGATGTTTGTTATATATTTTTATACTGCTACAATAAACATCTTTTTGATACATTGTAAATTTGGTTGATGGCTTATGTACTTTTAATTTATGTCTCATGTTTATGTCATAACTGAAGAATTAAATTTGTAAATTTCCAAATTTGTTAATAAGAACCTCATCAGGGAAAGCATGCACTGAGAAGGTAAGGTTAGTATTTCCAATTTTTGAAACAATGGTTTGCACATTGTCCTAGAACTTAATCTGTTGTAATTCTAATTATTCTTTTTTGTTGTTGGAAGACTCTTTTACTTTCTACTGAGTTCCTCCACAATATGACACCATACTTCATTACAGCATGAAAATAGGCAAAATAAATCATTTTGAGAGTTGTGATACTATACGGATACATCACTCTACAAAAGCAGCAAACACTACTTACTTTAGGCAAAATTTTGTAAACATGATTCTTCCAATTTACATTTATGTCAATCACTAATCTTAAGAATTTAACATTATTAGTCACAGGTATTACCTTATTTTGGTATGTAATTTGGAAAGGTTTGGGGTAAATGTAGCTATATTTGTCTTTTCTGTATTTAAAACTAACCCATTTCCTGAGAACCAATCTATCATATAATGCAACACAGAATTAATTTTTGTTTTTTAACTCTTTAGTGCTGCTAGCAGTTAACAGTATACTTGTACCACCAGCATAGATTACAAGTCTTGCATCATGATGTAGTCCATGTGGTAGATCATTTATATCAGTCATAAATAGGACAGGTTCCAGGATTGAGCCCTGGGGGACTCCATTAGTTACAGTTTCCCAACTTGATGAAGTTACTTCATTTAGAATTTGTGATGATATATTGACTCTTTGTTTCCTACTCATACATTATATTGTAACACAAATTCAAGTACTTCCTCCCAGAAAAGCTATCCTGTTATATAGCAAAGAAATACAAAATGTAGTAACACAGGTTGTACTCTATGCACCAAACAAATATCCTGATCATCATTTCCACATTCACATGCACAGTACTGTCACACCAGAATGATCGAATTTGTAGAAATCACAGGTAAGAGCTGTGTAGTTTTGCATACACATGCAAGTTATGTGCATGGAAAGCAGGCAATTGTCTGTGCTGGCTGACAACACAAGCACTTGTTTGAATTGAGACAACCGGCCCAAACTAACGCTTTACGTAATTTCATCTGACAAGACCTTTCTCCAGCAATGTAACCTTTGTTAGTTCAAAGCTCATCACATAATGACACCATCCAAAAAACTGAGTGTCTCCAATCACAGGTAGCTGATTTGGGAACACCTTAGTGCAGCAACTTTGAGGGCACTTATGCCAACTAAGGTCTGCCGCCACAGTTGTAATAACACACAATGACAGAAAATCAACATGCCAGCCAAGGCCACCTAAAAAGGGCGGCCAAATTCGCAAGACGTGTAAAACCTAACACACCTGGCTAATCTAACCGTGGTTTCCGCGTTTTCTCTCAGTTATAAATCGAATTTCTGTGTTTAATTACAGGTGGAGGCAGAACCCGCTTCCTCACCGTTGACGGCCTCAGCTGAAACGATTCTTCCTACAATCCCACAGATCGTACCGTCACGGACTCTGTGTTAATCTAACCAAAACTGTCCTCCCGAAGGATAAACTGCCGGAAGCAGCCGCCTAAACACGCCAAGTCAGCTACTGTAAGCACGCCCCAGGTAACAGTTCCAAGAAACAGTTTTCCCACTGCAGCTATGCAGTTCGCAGGCAAATGTAGTTTAAACCGAGAGAACGACCTACATTCGTTGCTATTTAAGCACGTGTACGCTCAAGTCACATGAACCCAACCCAACCCACCGAACAACTGACCTAATAAAATACATGTGTGAGTAAAATATCCTTATCATGATCTGCATTTCAAACGTTTTCAGTTACAGTTCACTGCACCGGTTTACTTACACGCTGCGATATTATTAGTAGTATTTTTGTTTGTCTAGACATGTTCAGAGATTGCAGTACAGCTAGATAATCCGTGCCATGCCATCCGTGCGACGGTCCACAGCCAAAGTTTTCCTTACACAAGACGCGCAATGTACGTACGACGTAACATTGAAGCGCGTTCCTGCAAGCCATAAGTATCACGTAATACGTGTGTGTAGCCTAGCTATCCTGCATACAATGCTCTTGTCCTATGTTGTCATCTGTGGCCTGCCCCACTCTGTAATATCTTTCCAGATTATCTCAAACACGGCACGATTTTCGAAAAAAAAATGTTCGTGAATGCAAAATGTGTGGTTTGATTTCCTCTACGACTTTTTTCTGAAATATTTCGGATTTTAATAACAATTGTGCGAGATATGATCACAAATGTCTTGTGGTCTTCATGTAAGGTAGTCGTTATTCTTGCCCGATTTCAATGAAGCTTGAATCTTCTCGAGTTTTTCGAAAAATCCTCAAATGCCAAATTTTATTACATCTGTCCAGTGAGAACTCATTTTTTCCATGCGGACAGACATAGCTAATAGTGGCTTTTCGCAATTCTGCGAACATGCCTAATCAACGTACTTGCCCTAGCGTCTCCGAAAGGGGTGGACCGAATACCGTACAAATAAACGCGTCCCAGCACCCAAACGCTTCATACGAGGGTGATTCAAAAAGTAAAGGCAAAATACATTTAACGGCTGTAATACAAGTAACTGTGAGCAATTTTACATATTATTTTTCTACATAGACCCCTTGCAACACAATGCATTTGTTATAA
>Ga0123355_10005836_pt1 | contig 18112 bp, 15 predicted proteins | sample TergutEmb28metaG_3_FD_89872 | JGI IMG/M metagenome (GOLD analysis project Ga0123355, IMG submission 89872) | Embiratermes neotenicus P1 segment gut microbial communities from Petit-Saut dam, French Guiana - Emb289 P1 | ecosystem: Host-associated > Arthropoda: Insects > Digestive system > Gut ... | reverse complement strand
TGAGGTTCAACCTATGCTATAATAACGCTCGGATATTTGCACCTCGGTGAAACCGGGGCGAATAGTCCGGGAACTTTAGTAGTAAAGGTGTTGACAAACGTGTTATTCTGTGAAACCATAATTGACAGCAGGCAGGCTAACTGCGCGTTCTTGTCATGCGCCAAAACTGAATACACAAGTCATTACAGAGGCGCCGTGGCAAGCACAGTCGGGCCAACGACGATTGAGTTTACGGCGAATATTACGTTGACCACAGACTTCTTATATATCCCGTCCGGTAGCGATATAACGTTGACAGGCAACTACGCATTATCAGTCACAGAGTTTCAATGGCTGGCATAATAGCAAACAACATAAGTAGCACAAGACAAAAACTGACAACTCTGTTTTTCATTTTACCATCCTTCCATAATATCAAATACATATGTATTGAGTCCACCAATTAACGCATCAGATAGTTCCGCATTCATTTCAATAAACATGCCAACCTGAAACTCTTGTACGATTATAGGCACTTGAAATGTTCTCCTAGGCGCATTTGGCGAAGTTACTAAATCTCTCAACGTCTCTAGAAGTACATCAGGATTTGTTTCAGTCGTATTTTCTATTGTTCTTGCTAATTCTGCCAAATCTACAACTTCAATTTCTACATCTACGAAAATAAAATCAATGTCTAAGTCGTCTCCACGTTCACCAATAATTGTATACGTCAAAGTATCGGCCATATACCCTTGAAAACCATAGAATGTCATATAAGGGTTGCTGAGCAAAGCGGATGTCATCAAAAACAGCCCTGCACGAGGGTCTTTTTGTTGATATTTTCTAAGGAAATCATCTACAAACTGCTCTGCTACACTTAGTTCTCTTGGTTCTTCTCTATTCATTAAATCAATCCATGTTAAAACTAAACCTGTTATAATTAAAATTGCAATTGCAATTGCAATTAATATTCCTTTTTTTGACCTCATAAACTTGTTCACCCCCTTAAAAAATGGTATAATGAATTCAAAGTCGTAAAGTTCGTAACTTTGCGACAAAAACCGCTCAATCCTTTTGTTTTAAAGGGATGGGCGGTTTTGTTTCTTGAAGCCAAAGTGACCTGTTATTTTAGTTCTTAACAAGATGTCTTTGAATAAACTTAGTATACATTTGACACAAAAAAGGAAAAATATGATATACTGGATTACAGGAAAAATGAAAGGAGATGTATTTGGATATGCTTACTCAAAAACAAGAATTATATAACGTTATAGAATCTTTACCGGAAGAATTATCAGGTAAAATTATTGACTATGTTGAATATGTAAAATTTTCATATGTTATGGATAGAAGTAATGCTCCTGCCGATTTAGTTGTAACAAGCAAAGAAGAATTGATAAAAAAATTAGAAGAGGGCGAAAGAGATATTGAAAATGGCAATGTCTGTTCTTTAGCTGAATTATATGCAGAACTAGACGAAATCGTAACGAGTTAAGATTGGGGGCAGGAATATTGCAAAAATATATTGTAAAGCTTTCAATTCAAGCTAAAAAGGATTTTAAAAATGCGGTAGCTTATATAAAGAATGAACTAAAAGAGCCTATTATTTCTGCTAAGTATTTAGAGCTTATCAAGGAAAAATTAAACACATTAGAACATTTTTCAGAACGATTTGGAGTTATTGATGTTGAATTAATTAAAAATAAATCATACAGGAAATTACTCATAAAAAATTATATTGTCATCTATAGAATTGATTCTAGTAGCAACACAGTATATGTGGTTAGGCTTTTTCATAGCCGTATGGACTGGCAAAATATGCTGTAATTACAACAATTCAGGATGAACTTTTAAAACAAATGAAATCCGCTCATTCGAGAGTGTCCTAGGTTTTGTGTAAACCTCCAAACTGGTGTAAAATAGAGAGACCAGTATGGAGGTTTTAGCAATGCCAAAAATTAATCCTGAAAACGAAGCGCGTAGACAACGCCGCAAAGAACTCTCATCAATGCTCGACGGACTAGGTGTAAAAGATGTCAACGGAGGCTTTTTTAAGATCTGCGCGAAAAGCCTCAATATACTCTGCTTCACTCTCGTCAGCTCTTCTTAATACGCCCCTTCGAAATGGGCCTGCTTCAAAAGGTTCATGCTGGTGCATATACATATGAATGGCTCTCAATAGCCATTTTTACCCTCACGCAGGTAGACTGTATTGGCTATGAAAGAGCTCTGCGTAAAACCCATTTTGTGAGAGCAGCGCATGATGTGTTCCGCTTTCAATGATATCTCCGTCTTTTAAGACTAAAATCAGGTCTGCGTTTTTTATCGTAGAGAGTCTGTGTGCAATGATAAACGATGTCTTTTTTGACATGAGCTTTTCCATCGCTGATTGGACGAGTGCTTCAGTTCTGGTGTCTACAGAGCTTGTGGCTTCGTCCAAGATCAGCATTGGGGCATTTTGAAGCATGGCACGTGCGATGGCAATGAGTTGCTTTTGTCCTTCTGACAGATTTGTTTTATAGTCAAGGATCGTATCATATCCATTATGTAGGGCAGTAATAAAATGATGAAGTCCAATAGATGTTGAAACTGCAACGATATCCTCGTCTGTGACGTCTTTTTTGTTGTAGGCAATATTTTCACGAACGGTTCCTTCAAAGAGCCATGTGTCTTGCAATACCATGCTAAACTGCGCGTGAAGATGCGCTCGTGTGATGTTCATTATGGGTATTCCATCGATTGAAATTGTGCCGTGCTCCGGTTCGTAAAAACGCATCAGTAGGTTCACCAATGTGGTTTTTCCGGCACCTGTTGGTCCGACAATGGCGACTTTTTGTCCTGATTTTACTGATACGGAAAAGTCATGGACGATTGGTTTTTCTTTTTCGTATCCAAATTTTATATTTTCAAATGTGACATTACCTTTGATGTCTAAAAGTTTTTGAGTTTTATCTGTTTCATCCGAAAGTTCTTCTTCGTCCAAAATTTGGAACACACGTTCACTGGCGGCTGTGGTGCTTTGCAGTCCGGGCATGGTTTCTGTGATGTGCGTGAGTCCCTGTGTAAACTGATTGACATAGAATATGAATGCGACGATTACGCCAAATGATATTTCGTTTCGAATAATGAGTGCGGCGCCCATAACGAAGACAGCGACATAGGCTAGACTTCCGGAAAACGACATCAGAGGTGTTATAAATCCGGATACGAATTGAGCCCTCCACGCGGCATTGTAGAGATTTTTGTTTAGTGTAATGAAGCTTTTTTTGGCGATATCTATGCCATTATATGCTCTGACGATACTGTGTCCTGAATATATCTCGTCGATATGCCCGACTATTGAACCAAGTTCGGACTGCTGTGCTTTGAAGAATTTTTTTGATCTTTTCAGCACGGCTTTTGAGATGAAAAAGCAGATAGAGCTTGCGATGATGGCGATGAGTGCCATGAGCCAATGCGTCCAAAGCATCATGATTAACGATCCTATAAAGAGCACCGATGATGACAGCAGCATACTGATGTTTTGGTTTAATGTCTGGCCTATTGTGTCCACATCATTTGTGACTCGGCTGATGATATCGCCCATGCTGACACGGTTAAAATATCCGAGCGGCAGTTTGTTTATTTTTCTTGATATGTCGGTGCGTAGTTTTTTTGAAATTTTTGCTGTTACGCCGACCATGATATAGCTTTGGAGGTAGTTGAGCGCTGCAATAATTACAAATGTAGCTGCAAGTATGATACCTAAGTGAATAATAGAATGAATATCCAGAGTTTCGGTTATTCCTAATTGCATGATATCGATCATTTCGCGCAGTCTGCCCGGAACAGTCAGTTGCAGAAATGTTCCTACTATTGCACACAGGAGGGCGAGTGCGATGGAGGGAAGGAATTTTTTGCAAAGGACTGTCAGCTTTTTCCATGTTTGGCCATAGCTGTCCACATCCTCGGCGACATTGCCAAAATGGTTTACACCCATGGCTGTGCCTTGCAGTCTTCTTGCGCTGTTATCTGTTGTAGATTCCGGCTTTTTTTGATGTCCGTCCATGACGCCGATCCTTTCTTCTGGAGACCACCTTTACAGCTGTGAGGCAGCAATCTCTTGGTAAATTTGGCAAGACTCAAGAAGTGCACCATGTGTTCCTGAGCCAACGAGCCTGCCCTCGTCAAGTACGATAATATTGTCTGCATCCATGATCGTACCGATACGCTGTGCCACTATAAGTTTTGTCACACCAACAGCACTGCGCTTTATTGCATCTCGGACTTCACGATCGGTCTTATAATCCAGTGCCGAAAAAGAATCATCGAAAATGAGTATTTCGGGATTGCGGTACATCGCACGAGCGATGGACAGACGTTGCTTCTGTCCGCCTGAAAAATTTGCGCCTCTTTGCGACATCGGTGCGTTCATTCCATCTTCAAGTGTACTGACAAATTCTGTGGCTTGTGCGATTTGCAGGGCATGATTTATTGATGCCTTCGAATATGCGTTCGTTCCATTTTCGCCGTAAGTTATGTTAGAACTGACTGTACCTTTGAAAAGAGTAGCGCTTTGCGGAACGTAGCCGATCAAATTATATAATGCATTGAGCTCATACTCTTTGATATTAACGCCCCCTAAGCGCACTTCGCCTTCGACCGCATCAAAAAAGCGCATGACCAGATGAACCAATGTGGTCTTTCCGCTGCCGGTAGAACCGATGATTGCGGTGGTTTCGCCTGGTTTGATTGTAAAGCTTACATCTTCCAGTGCGTTTGCAGATGCACCCGGGTATTTAAACCCAACGTTTTTAAATGTGATTTCTCCATTGCACCCCGGTTTTGCCTCAATGCGTGTGCCTCCTGTGATGACCGGCATTGTTTCAAGCACTTCAAGTATGCGCTTTGCAGAGACGGCGACTCTCGGAATTCTCGGCAAGACTTTTGTTATGAATTTAAGGGCTGTAAACAGCAGTGCAAGATAAAATGTCATAACGACCATGCTTGAAAATGTGACAAGCGCTTGCGCCGGTTCAGCGCTTATAATTATAAATGCGCCGATGATGTAAATGGCAAGAATAATGCCGTTGGTACCTAGCGACATCACCGGGCTCATGATGGCCATGGTTCGACCGGTTCTTTGATCGGTGTTTGTAAAGCCTTCATTTGTTTCTTCGAATTTTTTTTCATGATATTTCTTCGCATTAAAAGCCCGAATGACAGTTCTGCCGGTGAGGCTTTCTTTAACCAGAAGGTTGAGCTTGTCTACTAAGTTTTGCATTTTGCTAAATTGCGGTATTGTAGCAGTGATTGCGCATACAACTACTGCCAGAACAAATCCGAATCCAATCAGTGTCGCTACAGTCCAAGAGACACCATTGCCTGCGATTCCAAGGATGCCGCCGATGGTTAAAATAGGCACTTTGAGCAGCATTTGCAGTGCCATCACTGTAAATTGTTGAATTTGAGTAATATCGTTGGTTGACCGTGCGATGAGGCTCGATGAAGAAAAATGTGAGAATTCTTCCATAGAAAATGCACCGACTTTTGAAAAAAGCATATCCCTGAGTCTCATGGATAATGCAGCCGACACACGAGATGCAAAGAAGCTCACAATGACTACGCAAGCGAGGCTTCCAAGGGCAAATAGCAACATAAGACCACCGGAGAGGATGATCTCACTGAGTTGGCTTCCCGGTGTTTCGGCAAGCATGGTTATATGTCGCATTTGGTTCGGTATGAGTAAATCAAACCGAACCTGTGTTATTGCAAATATAAGGATCAGTAAAATCTGAATCCATTCTTTTGGGTGTAAGTATTTTATGATTTTCATTTCGGTTGTGCAAAATCCTATTTTATGAGTGATTGAGTATCAGGCTCGTTGTTTGGCATGTAGCGCCCGCTAGAAAGGATCAATCTCCATAAGCACATCATAGAGATTACCCAGAATGCTCATGATCTGTCCAATAGTTGCAGTGGCCTCAAAATCATGGAAGTAAATAATGTTAAAAGGATTTAAAATCCCTTGCTTTTCCAAATAAACTCTGGCTGCACTTGCGTCCGCAAAAGCAAATGGCTCGCCGGGCGTCACGCCATGGGTACGCAGTAGTTCCCAATCGCCAAGCGATGCACCCTGCGCAGCGACTGCAAGCAACGTACCGACAGTAATATGATCCGTATTCAGATGGATAAGCCATGCGGGGATTTGATACGCACCCCGGTATGCGGTACGCTCACTGATGACCCGCATCATTTGATTGAATCTGCTTTGAAGCGCCCATCGGCTCGTAGCCTGATTATCGAGGCCGTAATCATTAAAATACCCTCCGGCAGCAAGTCCGAGCTTTCTCATTGTGACCATGCCATCATACGCCCAGTGATCCATAAAAGGCTCTCTGGGTGCTTCAAATGCAACAATATGCGCACCTTGCCGTCTGAGCTGATTTTGTAGCCATTGGATTGAGCTTGGATTGTGCGTCATTTCACGAAATGTTACATTATTGTTGACGCTGTACGCAACCGCAGTTCCGGCAGCTTGTCCGGACACCATGCCGATCGGCATGACTCTTGTGCTGCCATGCGGCAATGAATCAAATGACGCACTGCGACCAACGATCAACAACTGATCGATTTCTAGTGGCACTAAGGTACGAAATGGAATGCTGTACTTATAGGGTACCCCGATGATTGTGCCGAGATCATAAGGTGTCTTCGGTTGCAGATCCACAGGATATCTGCCATGGCCGATGCTGTCCCAATGATCGCGATTATCCAAGACATCTGTGATCGTCAGCCGATATTCCCCGATAAAATGTCTGGTCTCTCTGACATAGAGCCTCGGGGCATGTCCGACATAGACGGCATTTTCAAAACCCACAAAATGCTGTCTCATAAATTCGATCACATGAGGAAGTTCGCGCCGCCCCCTATAGATTCCCTCTTGCAAAGAGGCAGGATCTAGGGCATCTACGCCGAAGATAATGAGCGCATTAAGCAAGACATTGCCATTGTTCTGACGCGCCATATTCGGGCCGCGAAAACGCATATTACCATCGACCGAAATATAATTTCTCGCCTCATTGACAAAACCCCAAGCTCTCTTGGCATCAGCCCCGGTAATGGGACTGCCATCATTTCTGAAATGATGGACGACTGCCTGCCAATCAACGCCAGACACTTCGAACACGAGCGTTACGCCCTGCTGATACCAATGTGCGCCATGGTCTTCACCGCCCCATGTGTAAGGCGCTCCGGTTGCTGCGGCAATATCTGCATCAACTGTTGCATCAATGACTGCCAGACTGCGCACTTGGGTTATGGTATCACTGCCGGACTCTTGTATCTCAAGACCGATAATGGTATTGCCGTCCATGATGGGGGCGATGATCTGCGTATCCATCATCAAGGTAATATTAGGTTCTGCAAGTACGGCATTCATAAACCAGTCTTTGGCTTCTTGGATTTCAAAAGCATCACCCACGGCACTATAGAATTCTAAAAATATCCCTCTGGTAATCAAAAATTGCCCCAGATAGTTGTTGTCCAGTATATTGAGCCGCCCCAGTGTCATCAGGCCACCCAGAGCATCTCCGCTTTCGATGAGCAGTGTTCTCATACCGTTTCTTGCAGCCGCAATTGCAGCGGCAACACCTTCCGGCTCGCCGCTGGTGACAATGACATGAAAGCCCTCTTCGCCATCAATAATAGGGGCTGGAACCGGGTCACGGTTTGCCGGGGTGCAACTTGTAAATATAATGGTTGTAAATGCAACTAAAATCATTATAGTGACCACCAATGCGGTGGTTCTATAAAACAAAGACTTATTTTTAATCATATTTCTTATTTCATCCTATCATTTCTAAAAGGTCATCCGGCATCATATCGCCGGGTACATTAAACCGATGCATACTCATCAGGCTATCAAAATCACCAATAGTCACCACATTGATACCCGGTGTGATCTTCAATGTGATATCAACGCCCATCTCCCTGAGCAAACCGTCTGACAAATCATTACTGATTCCGAATGGGTATGAATAAACAAAAGGCGTGATTCCGAGCATATTTTCAATCTGGACGGAGGCTTTTTTAAAATCCGCGCGAAAAGCCTCGATATACTCTGCGTCACTCTCGTCAGCTCTTCTTAATACACCCCTTCGAAATGGGCCTACTTCAAAAGGTTCGTGCTGGTGCATATCATATGAATGACTCTCAATAGCCATGAACCCGGATGCGACCATAGCCATCGCTTGGGCATCGTCGAAGCGTGGAATGATGGGAAATCCGGTATCTTTGTATGTGTCCATGCCATGAGTGACACCGATGATGAATGTCGTTGCCTGCATCTCATATTGCTTTAAGAGCGGAAAAGCGATCTCATAAACGCTCAAATAGCCATCGTCAATTGTGATGAGCAGCGGTTGCTCCGGCAGCGCAGTGCCATAAGAAACAAAATCGCGCAACTGGTTAAACGAAATGGTGTTATATCCCGCATCCCGAAGCGCCCTAAGCTGCTGGCCGAAGAGTTCACCGGAGATGGTAATTGAGCTGATGTTTTCTCCGTCTGTGAAATGATGGTACATGAGTATGGGTATACGCACACTGTTTTCATCGAGCGGAGCGGCGCCGCCGGTGTTTATGAGAGCGCAAGCGCTGATATGAGTCGCCAATATTGCACCAATAACAATGAGCAATCCGATGGAGCATATGTTTTTGGCAGAAAGGGAGTATGCCTTTAAGGTTGACGCGTGTCTTCGAGTATTCATTTCACAAATGATCCGTTTCCATTAATTAAACCAACTAATTATACTAAAAAAAATAAAAATAATCAACATTTCATTTTTTTACACTATTTTGCAAGCTTTGCCATGACAATATCATACTATAGGTCATAACACCACTGCATTATACAATAGCTCTTGCCATATGTTACTGTATCAAGGAGTTTGCATCAAATCATCTTGTCTTTTGCTTGACAAAACAATACATACGCATTTACTATGTACACAGTTTGGACACAATACATTAAATAAGTAACAAAAGGAAGGTTAACATGATGAAAAAGTTTCTCAGCGTGATTATTATCCTGACATTGGTAATGAGCTTTAGTACATTGGCTATTGCTGCCGCTACAACGCTCATTACACCGACAGAAGAAATCACCCTTACGCAGTCAGGAAGTGGTAACAATCCCTCTGCGTGGACGCGTAATGGTGAAGCAATAACAAGCGCGCAGTACGATGCAGAGATAAACCGGATATATCAAGGTGCTACGGCGCGGCTGATCAGTTTTGATGCCGATAGGCGAGCCGGAACAACTGAGAGCGGGGGATCGATGACGCGCAGTGCGGCCATGACGATGCTCGGCGCAGAGCAAGCGCCGTGGGGCGCCGCATATCGCGCTATTCTTGCCGGAGTCACCACGACAGATTATACGTGGGGCGGCAATAGTGTTGCGATCCACGATATCGCAGGCAGTGGTGTGCCTGACCTTATATTTGCAGCCGGTGATCCGGCAACCGGTGGTGTCAGAATAAATTTCTTCGTGTATCGTTTTGATGGGAATCGGGCAAATCGGATCATCTTTATTGAACATTTGGAAGCTCATGTAAGCAATACCACCTATGATGCATACGTTACGAGTGCCGGTGCTTTAATTGTACGCGGCGGCAATGGCGGGGGCGATGGGCATGATATGTTTTTTAGCGAGACTTTTCATATTTTCAGAAATTTAGGGTCGGCAACAACACCTACATCACCAACGACACCAACAGCGCCAATCTCAGTCTACCTTGATGGTACGCTCCTGACTTTTGATGTACCGCCGATGCTCGTAGATGGAAGAGTGCTCGTGCCGCTGCGCACCATCTTTGAAGCGCTTGGCGCAGAGGTCGATTGGGATGAAGCGACCAGAACAGTTACTGCCACAAGAGCGGGTACAACGGTGTCTCTGACCATAAGCAGTACAACAGCGAGGGTTAATGGACAGCCTGTTACCCTGGATGTACCTGCGATGACTGTCGATGGCAGAACACTTGTTCCGTTGCGCTTTGTAGGTGAGAGCTTAAATGCAGGCGTAAACTGGAATCCGGAGACGCGCACTGTGACGATCACCACGAATGCAACGACAGGCACAACGCCGCCTCCGGCAGGGACTGTCCCACCGACGCCACCACAAGCCGGGCTGACGATTAATCCGGAAGCATTCAATATTTTAGGGATGACCTTCAATGAGATCGTAGCAAGACATGGGCCGGTGGTGCACGGACCGGAGCCGTTTCAGGGTAGTTATTATTATTTTCACGAAAATGGACTGGGAGATTATTTCTATACTTTCAATGAGCGCTTTCGGGTTGATAACGAAGCAGATGGACAAAATTTTAGACTATTCACTATAGTTATGACCGCACAAGAGTTGTTCTTGGATTCATTTGTAACACTGAATCGAAATGATTTTCAGGACGCGTTCGGAGTCACTGTGAGCGAAATATGGAGAAATGAAATGGATGGGGGTTATGGATTTTATTTTACTTACAGGAACGCTCATGTACACGTGGCATCTCAAAGCGATGGAACAGTGCGCAGCAATGCGCAAGTCTCAGTAGTCCGCCCTAACGCGTAGACGAACCATTGTGGCGCTTGAGAAACTATGGTACAATTCCAGAGTGTAGTTCCGATGAGCAATTTCAGACACGATAAAATAGGAGGAAGTCATTGAATAGTTTTACATTTTGGAGTCCGACCAAGGTCATCTTTGGCGAAGGTATGGCGGTGCAAGCAGGCAATGAAGTAAAAGCTTTTGGCGGCACAAAAGCACTCGTTTTGTACGGTGGGGGCAGCGTGGTAAAAAGCGGACTGCTCGATCAGGTGACTGCATCCTTAAAAGCAGAAGGCATAGAGTTTTTCAGTGTTGGCGGTGTACAGCCTAATCCGCTGCTGGAATTTGCACTTCAAGTAATCGAAGATTTTAAAGACCAAAACATAGACTTTGTCCTTGCTGTCGGCGGCGGGAGCACCATAGATACAGCAAAAGCGGTAGCCACCGGGCTTGCATCTGATGAGCATCCATTGTGGGATTATTTTTGCCGTAAAGTGTTGCCTAAAACAGCGCTCCCCGTGGGTGCAGTGCTTACAATCGCTGCAGCAGGCAGTGAAACCAGCGACTCGGCGGTCGTCACCAATCAAGCGCAGGGCATGAAGCGCGGCTTTAACACACCGCTCAACAGACCGCAATTTGCAATCATGGATCCAACGTTGACCTATAGTTTGCCGCCGTTTCAAATCGCTTGCGGCATTGTTGATATTCTGATGCACGCATTAGATCGCTACTTCGCACCTGATGCTGAAAATGCAATCACAGACGAGCTGTCAGAAGCCATCATGAGAATGGTGATAAAATATGGTCGCCTCGCAATAGATAATCCCACGGATTATAAAGCACGTTCAGAGATCATGTGGGCAGGCAGTCTCACCCATAACGGAATTATGGGACTCGGACAGACTGTGGATTTTTCAATACATCAATTGGGCAGTCCGCTTTCTGCAAAGTATGACACAGCTCATGGCGCGAGCCTGGCGGCGACTTGGGCGGCGTGGGCAAGATATGTTTATCATGTGGATGTGGCAAGATTTGCCAAGTATGCAAGAACCATATGGGCGGTGACAGACGAAAATGACGAAGCTGCGGCCTCGGCCGGTATCGATGCAACGGAAGCGTATTTTCGCGCTATTGGTATGCCGATCACGTTGACCGAAGCGGTGGGTGTGCAGGTGCAGGATGATATTGATATTTTGACTGACATATGCACATATCACGGTATGCGCAGCATCGGTACATTCAAAGTGCTCGATGCAAGCGATATCAAAGCGATCTATCAAGCGGCGTTATAACCCCATATCATTAAGCCCTATGGTCATCCTGAACGCAGCGAAGGATCTGTTTTGTAGGTTATACATATAGTTGATCGCAAGCGCACTCTTAAATAGTGACTAAATAAAGTGGAATGTGCCCAATTTGAGTGAGCACATTCCACTTTTTGAAGTTTCCTGTTTTTTAAAGTTTGCCTATGGGCATATGAGAGATATTATTGGAATGATCGCCGATGCGCTCGAAATTTATGATGACATCCAAGAAAACAACACCCGAGTCAGCCGTACACACACCTTCACGAAGCCGCTTCATATGTGAAGAACGTAATTCCTTTTCCCGTACATCAATCAGAGCTTCTAGTGCCTCGACCTCCGGAACAATGGAGGCATCATTATTTTTTGCCGATTGGACGGCCTTGTCGTAAATCTCCATGACCATCTCATACATGCCTTTGAGTTCGGTGATGGCTTCATCAGAAAAATGTATGTTGTCTTCTATGAATCCTTGAGCCAAATCAGCGATATTGTCACCATGATCACTGATGCGCTCAATATCGTTTGCCGCATGCAACAGTCCTGTGTGGCGGATTGACATATCAGGATCCATGCTTGACTGAGATACACGAGCAAGATACCGCATGATTTCATACTCCAGCTCATCTACTATATCTTCTTGTACCTTGGCGGTTTCGAGCTTGCTGACATCCCTTTCCAGGAGTCCCTCTACAGAGAGCCTGACGCTCTCTTTGGCAAATTCAGCCATGCGAATGAGTTCCTGTTGTGCAAGGTTGATGGCCACATTGGGTGTGTCTACCATGTTCCAGTCGAGGTAAATCGGCCCCTTTTTCACAGGGGTATCTTCGCCCGGAATGAGTTTTTCCAGAAGCTTGGCAAATAAGCCAATAAATGGGAGGAAAATGATGGCATTGATCACACTAAATAAAGTGTGTGCATTGGCCACTTGGCGTCCAATGTAATTATCAGGTGAAATTGCAAGAATCAGATGTGCGTATTGATCTAAGAATATCAAGAAAATTATAATACCGATGGCATTGAATAATACATGTGCCATTGCGGCGCGGCGGGCAGAGACTGTGCCGCCAATAGATGCCAGAACAGCAGTGACCGTAGTTCCGAGATTAGTGCCCAATACAAGTGGCAGAGCCGCTTCAAATGGAATTAGGCTATACATGGTCATGGCCACGATAACGCCGGTCGCTGCGGTCGAGCTTTGGATGAGCGCCGTGAAAAGTGCACCTACGAGCATCGCGAGTATGCGGTTATAGCTAAATGTTAGCATGAGCTGCTGGAAAGCAGGATCATGGCGCAGCGGGATCATGGCTTGGCTCATCAGTGACATGCCGAGTAGTAGCATACCTAATGAGAATGAAACAAAGCCTGCATTTTTGACCAGTTTGTTTTTGAAGATGAAATAAGCTGCAAATCCAATGGCGGCAAAGAATATCCATGTATCTGTAATCCGAAATGCGACCAGCTGTGTGGTCAGTGTGGTGCCGATGTTGGCGCCTATGATCACAGATATGGCCTGCTTTAGGTTGAGCATCGCAGTGTTTACAAAACCAACGACCATGACGGTCACCAGAGTAGAGCTTTGGGTCACAATGGTAATGAGGATACCGACTACCACGCCGACTACCGGAAGCGAGGTCAATATCCCCATTACCTTTTGAGTTTTCTTACCTGTGAGTTTCTGTAGACCATCGCTCATGGATTTAAGGCCGAATATGAAAAGCGCTAAGCCTCCCAATAAGCCGAAAATGATATGGATCATGATAATTTGTGCCTCCAACGCCTGTATTTTAATGCGTCATCATGTGCAGTGTGTAAGAGCATATCACTATTGAGTTTACAGAGATTTGTGATCATTGCACCGCTGCACCAAGATAGTACCATTAAGTCTGATGGAACGCAACTATAAAAGTTTACATTGCTTGCCAATATTATTGCGTAAACTCTATACAAAATCACTAAGGGTACACACAATGATACAATGAACGCAACATTGACTTTAGACTGTAAAAGTGATAAAATTTGCAAGGTGTTGGCATGTTCGATGCAGCGGACTTTTGCATTGCATCCCGAGGTATATAGCGCTTAAAAACAGTAAAGAGGGAGGGGTGATTGCATATGCTCATTCAAAGAAAATACCCAAACCTTTATAGCCCACTGAAATTAGGAAATGTTACGCTACGCAACCGGATGGTTTCAGCACCCATGTCATTTCCCGACATACCGCCGGAAGGATATTTGACCGCACCATCTGCGGCATTTTATGAACTGCGTGCAATGGGAGGCGCTGCGGCTGTGACCATCAGTGAGTGTGTGGTTCATCCGCAGACCGGTAAAAGCCACAGTGTAAACATTGATATTAATGCACCCGGTGCTATGAGAGGATTTGCCCTTGCTGCAAACGCAATCCGGCGGCATGGAGCCTGTGCAAGTATTCAATTATCCCACGGCGGAATGTATTGTGCAGTCGATTCTATAAACAAGAGTCATCTTTCAGGCATTACACGTTATGGGCCGAGCGATCAGACAATTTCCAATGGCGTTTTAGTCAGTGAGATGCCTGTGTCGCTGATCCATGAAATTACCGAATGCTTCGGAAAATATGCAGCCCTTGCTAAGCAAGCGGGATTTAACATGATTATGATTCATGCCGGACACGGTTGGCTCCTCCATCAGTTTCTTTCTCCGCTTTACAATTTCAGGACAGATGCCTATGGCGGTAGCGTGAAGGGACGTGTGAGATTTCTTTCCGAAGTGCTTGATTGTGTCCGTGCAGCGGTTGGATCGCAATTTCCGATTGAACTGCGCATCAGCGGCTCAGACTTTACACCCGGGGGATATGATGTAAATGGGGCAACGGAATTTGTAAAGCTCATTGAAGACAAAATTCAGCTTCTACACGTCTCTGCCGGGATATTTGAAGGTGGATTTGCGATACAGCACCCTTCTATGTTTCATGAGCATGGTTGTAATGTTTGGCTTGCTGCTGAGATAAAGAAACATATAAAAACACCTGTTGCAACAGTCGGTGCACTCAATGATCCTGAAATGATGGAAGAAATCATTGCCACAGGCAAAGCGGATGTAGTGGTCATGGCACGTGCATTACTGGCCGACCCATATCTACCGGCTAAGGTTTGCCAGGGGCGAGATGATGAGATTGTCAAATGCTTTCGCTGCTTAACCTGCCATGCAGAGCGGATGACATGCGGGCTTCGGCGCTGTTCTGTCAATCCGATCATCGGCAGGGAAGATGAAAATCGCCATGTGCCGCTTGCGGCAAAGCCGAAAAAAGTGCTTATTGCAGGCGGTGGCCCCGGTGGGCTGATGGCGGCGATCACTGCGGCAAAGCGTGGTCATCATGTGATTTTGTGTGAAAAAGAAAAGGCATTAGGCGGTGCATTGCGCTCCGAGCGTAATATTTCATTCAAAAAAGACTTCTATGCTCTGGCGGAAAAATATGGGTACTTAGCGCAAAAGTATGGTGCTGAAATACGTATGGATACCGAAGTAACACCGGAACTTGCCGTAAAAATAAATCCGGATGTGCTCATTTGTGCAGTAGGGGCAGAGCCTATAGTGCCGGAAATTCAAGGAATTGACGGCGCTCATGTGATCATGGCTCCAAACTTATCTGATGAAGGTATACATATAGGTGCGCGTGTAGTTATTTTGGGCGGAGGACTTGTTGGCTGTGAAGCGGGAGTGCACCTGGCCTCTATGGGCAAGATGGTGACGATTGTGGAGATGCAAGATCAGCTTGCATCAGATGCCAATCCTCGGCATCGTCCGATTCTACTTGATCAAATAGAAAAATATAAGATAAAAAGTAGTCTGCTTACAACAGGACTACGTGTAACGGAGCATGGGCTTGAATGTGCGGATAAAGTGGGTAATACTTCTTATGTACAGGCTGACACGGTAGTATGTGCGGTGGGGATGAAATCTCAAAGAGATGTTGTTGATTCACTGCGTGATTGTGCGGTTGTCTTTATTGAAATTGGTGACTGCGTAAATCCGGCAAGAGTTATTGATGCCACAAGTCAAGGCTACTATGCAGCGCTGAGTATATAGTTTCAGATACACAGTGAAGTGTAACACAAACAATATAGAGTAATAGGAGGAGCTATGGAAATAATCACCAGTTTACAATCGTTGCGTGCGGCCTTGCCTGAAAAAGCGCAACTAAAGATCGACGTTTGGGGTGACTCTCTGTTTCAGGGCGTTATATTTGATGAAGTGGCCGGAAGATATAGAGTGCTCAAAGAAAATGCTGTGGCCATGTGCTCCAATGCACTCCATGCAACCGTTGAGAATTTTTCGAAGTTTGGATGCACGGTGACCAAAGGCAAGGAGCGGCTTTTTAAGCATCTGGACAAAGGCAAGCATTGTGATATTGTTGTATTGGAGTATGGCGGCAATGATTGTGATATGCCTTGGGAAGCAATTTCGGAAGCGCCTGATTTAGAACATCAGCCGAAAGTGCCGTTGGAGCTGTTTGCACGACAGGTTCAGGAAATAATAGATACACTTTTGTCGCACGGCATTGTTCCGCTTTTGACGACGCTTCCGCCGTTACAGCATGAACGTTATTTAGACTGGATTTGCAGCAATGGTCTGAGCCGGGAGAATATTTTACGCTTTTTGGGAAATTCGCACCATATCTACCGGCATCATGAGCGGTACTCACTTGAAATATCCAAGATAGCGATGGAAAATGACTTGCGTGTCGTGGATGTTAGAGCAGCGTTTTTAGACCATAAGGACTATGCCCAACTTATGTGTACCGATGGGATTCATCCCAATGAAAAAGGGCAGATGCTGATTCGTGAGACTTTTATGAAGTTTGCAGAAAAATATTTGCCCGGAACCGAGATCGTACCTGTACCCGTGTAAATGGGCATGTGTGTGTTGACATGATAAAGGGTAATTGTAAACACCCGGTTATAGTTTACGGTGCAATGAAAAAATGTTTTTTGCCTTTGAAATTTATGCATTTCGGGTTATAATATAGACAGTAAGCAATGGATAGATGTAGTTGCGACAGGTGTGTTTTAGGTGGTGAAATCTACTATGTATAGTACAGCAGAAATCAATCAATTAGTTGACCTTGTTGTTGAAGAGACAAACCCGGACAAGATCATATTGTTTGGGTCGTATGCTTATGGCATCCCTAATAACAAAAGCGACATTGATTTACTCGTAATAAAGAATGGTGAGGATTTTACCGTTGACGATGAGGCAAAACTAGTGTAGCGTATTCCAAATAACTGGACTTTAATTGTGGTAGATTTTTTCGTCTGACGAGGAAAAATATTGCAGGAATACCAGTGGTCTTTCAAGATATTTTGACGAAACCAGGCGGAAAAAGATGCCATAAGAAAAGGCTAGTTATTTGGAATACGTTACACTAGCTACCGAGATTTTCTATAAACGGAGACAACTGGGGATTCGGACTAGATATGACATTTTCTACAGAACCGAACATCAGGTTCAGCAGTCAGCGCAACGAGGTGGAGCATTTGAAGATGCGTTGCGGAAAGGGAAAGTTGTTTATGTACGTGGAAATTAGAAAAAAATGCGGAGTTGTTTCTTAAAGCATATGAAGATGTATGGGTGGCTGAACAGATTATGCGTGGGAGTCCGAACAATGCCGTTTGGCATTGCACACAAGCGGCAGAAAAAACGATGAAAGGAGAGACATAGTTGAAAACAACATACAAAACAAAAGGGATATGCCCAAGCAAAATAGCGATTGAGCTTGAAGGCGACACGATAAAGGAAGTAGAATTTGCCGGAGGATGCAACGGAAACCTCAAAGGCATTTCACAACTTGTAAAAGGGATGAGCGTATCAGAAACGATAGTGCGGCTTGAAGGCATCAGATGCGGGATACGCAGGTCTTCTTGCCCGGATCAGTTGGCATGGGCACTACGTGAAATGGTGGGTATATGCTCTAGCTCCCTCCACGAGGGAGCTGTCAGCGAAGCTGACTGAGGGAGTTCGTGAAAGTCTTTGACACGTTACATAAAGCAAAAATCAGCAAATAAAAAATACAAAAAATGCAAAAATAATCGAAAGAAAGTATTGACAAATGATGCAAACCGGAAACACAATCTTCATTGATAATAGGACACCAGGACACCAGGACACCAGGACACCAGGACACCAGGACACCAGGACACCAGGACACCAGGACACCAGGACACCAGGACACCAGGACACCAGGACACCAGGACACCAGGACACCAGG
>Ga0123355_10005835_pt1 | contig 18112 bp, 10 predicted proteins | sample TergutEmb28metaG_3_FD_89872 | JGI IMG/M metagenome (GOLD analysis project Ga0123355, IMG submission 89872) | Embiratermes neotenicus P1 segment gut microbial communities from Petit-Saut dam, French Guiana - Emb289 P1 | ecosystem: Host-associated > Arthropoda: Insects > Digestive system > Gut ... | reverse complement strand
GATGATGTCCTCGCGGAAATTTTCGTACTGGTCGTCGCCCCACAGCACGACGATGTCGGGATTGAACAGATCGAGCGAGCGGCGCACCGCGCGAAACCCGTCGGCCATGCGTGCGCCGTAGCGACGGGCCGAGGATACGCCTCCATCGTTGCCGAGTTCGGAGAGCAAGGGGTCGGGCCAGCTGGCGCGGTCTTTGTACTCGGCCGGCACATTTGGGGCGGTCAGCAGATGGTGGAAGCCGCCCGGTAGCTTCTCGTCGGGCAGCAGCAGGCCGGGGTAGTGCGTGCAGCCAAGGCCGAGGATGTCGCCCATCGACGGTCTCCTTCCCTGTGGTGCCTATGCGTTAACGCGAGGCTAGGCGTCGAAAGGCGGCGGCGCAATGACCGATGCGGCATAGGTCCATGTGACCCCATGGACAACGTATGAGATCATCTCTGCGGCAACAAATTGTCGGCCCTCATATGAAACCACTACGACGCCATCGTGCATCCATACCGTAATGCCTGGAATGTCCTGATCGATGGTTCGGGCTGCATCCGGTCAATTGGAACCCGTGGGTGGGCGCGTGTCAGTCTCTAGGCAAGTTGGTACCAGTCGTTCCCCTGCCGTTACTACGATCCTGCTAGGTCACCAGAATAGAGTGCGATACAAACAATACAAAGTCGATTTACAATGACACCGCGACGATACGCACCCATTCTATGGTGCCCGCTGTCAATTCCGGGGGCGGCGCCATGGGCAACGTGCAACCGCTTGCAATTGTGGGCATCGGGTGCCGATTTGCTGGGGGTGCGATCGACCCCGAGTCGCTATGGCGGACGCTATGCGATGGCGTTGATGCGATTAAAGAGGTTCCCGCCGATCGCTGGCATCTCGGGCGCTTCTACCACGATGATGCATCGGTCGCAGGAAAGACCTATTCACGCCATGGAGGGTTTCTCGACCAATCTCCCTACGATTTTGACGCCGGCTTCTTCGGTCTATCCAACCGGGAGGCAGCCATTCTCGATCCTCAGCAACGACTGCTGCTTGAGGTCACATGGGAGGCATTCGAGGATGCTGGTCAGGATTGCCTCGAGCTTCGCGGACGGCCCGTGGGCGTTTTTATTGGTGGATTCAATCTCGACAACTTTGTCGATCGCCAGAGCATCCATAGCCGAGATTGCATATCGCCCAATACAGCAACGAGTTCGACAATGGCCATGCTGTCGAACCGGTTGTCACATGCATTCGATTTTGCCGGTCCGAGTCTGTCGATAGACACCGCCTGCTCGTCGTCGCTCGTCGCTACGCATCTCGCGTGCTCCTCGCTATGGGCGGGTGAAAGTGACGTTGCGATTGCCGGCGGCGTCAACATCATGCTGACGCCTGAGCCCTTCATTGTCATGGCAAAAGGCGGATTCCTGTCTCGCACGGGACGCTGCCAGACATTCGACGCAGCTGCAGACGGTTACGTTCGTGCCGAGGGGGCGGGCGTTATCGTCATCAAGCCACTTGCCGCCGCAATGAAAGCCGGAGACCGCATCTACGCCAAGATCCTCGCCACTGGCGTCAACCAAGACGGCCATACACCCGGCATCTCAGTGCCCAACCCGCAATCCCAGCAAGCGCTGATTCGCCGTGTTCTGACGGATGCCCGCATCTCGGCGTCGGACATTTGCTATGTAGAGGCGCACGGGACCGGCACGCAGGTAGGCGATCCGATCGAAGCGGAGTCATTAGGTACTGTGCTTGGGACCGGGCGAGAGCCGGAAAGTCCCCTGCTGGTTGGATCCGTTAAGAGCAATATCGGCCACACTGAAGCCGCCGCGGGTGTTGCTGGACTGATCAAGGCGGCACTGGTTCTCCATCATCGCGAAGTCCCGCCGAATCTTCATTTCAATACTCCGAACCCACGCATCGACCTGGACGCCCTGCGCATCCGCGTGCCGACCAGCGTGCAGCCACTTGCTCCGCAAGGGCCACTGTTCACCGCCGTGAATTCATTCGGATATGGCGGAACAAACGCCCACGTAATTTTAGGCGATGCGTCGACAGTGTACGAGTCGGGTGCAGATTCCCCGACCACGCTTCACGAGGACGTCTGTGGCGCGATTTCAAAGGACAAGTTGTACCCGGTCTCGGTACGCGATGAGAAGGCTCTTGCTGGCTACGCTCGCTCGCTGGCCAATGCGCTTGAACGGAGCCCAGTACAGGATGTCGGCTTTACGTTGGCGTCTCGGCGAACCCATCATCCGGTCCGTGCGGCAGTGTGGGCGCGTTCGACAGAGGACTTGGCCCGAAAGTTGCGTGACATTCGGGCTGCGCAGCAAGAAGGCTCTGTGCACATTGGCCAGGCGCCGGAGAAGCCGCGCCGGCTGCTTTTCGTGTACACCGGCATGGGCGCTCAGTATGTCGGCATGGGGCGTCAACTTTTGAATGAGCAACCGGTCTTCCGTGCGGCGATCGAGCGCTGTGATGCGCTGGCAAGACCGATCTTCGGCTTGTCGCTCGTGGACTTCTTCAAAGGCTGTTACGATCGAAGCCAGTTAGGAGAACCGATCCGCGCGCCCATTTCTGCTCAGCTTCCCAATTTTGTAATCCAGGTCGGCTTAACGGAGCTGTGGCGCTCGCTGGGAATCGAGCCGAACGGCGTGATTGGGCACAGTGTGGGCGAAATCGGCGCGGCATGGGCTGCCGGCGCTCTGACGCTTGAGGAGGCTATTCGCCTGACATGCCATCGGGGAGAGATATTCCAGCGCATCAACGGCCAGGGCTCCATGATGGCCATCGGTCTGGGTCGGGCTGCGGTAGAAGCATTGTTGGCCGGCTGCGACGATGGACTATCCATATCAGCCGTGCTTGCACCCGATGCGACGGTTGTCGGTGGCGCCGATGCAGCTTTGGACCGACTCGCCGCCAACCTCGCCACGGACGGGATCTTCCATCGGCGGCTGTATGTCGGTGTGGCGTACCACCATGCGCAGGTCGATGGGATCGAAAGCGAGCTGCGTGCCCGATTTGGAACCGTAGCGCATAGCGCTCCTCGACTGCCCCTCTATTCCACGTTGGAAGGATGCCGGATAGAGGGCGAGCGTCACGACTGTGGATATTGGCTCCGCAACGGTCGGTTGCCGGCTGATTTTGAAACCGCGCTCTCGGCCGCCCTGCGCGACGGATTCGATGCCGCGCTAGAGATCGGGCCGAACCGGGTCATGAGTACGGCGGTGTTGAGCTGCGCATCCGCGGCTGGAAAGTCCGTCTGGTCCGGTGCAACGATGGTACGCGGCCGTGAGGAGTCGTCGCACATAGAGCGGCTGCTGTCGGAGATGTATGTTCAGGGTGTGCCGATCCGTTGGGTAGACCTTCACCGCGGCGGCAAGCTGACGTGCCTGCCCCGCTATCCATGGCAGCGCGTGCGATTGTGGCTCGAAGCATCAGAATCGCGCACCTCGAGGGAACTCGATTCGGCGGAAGCGCTCCTGCACCAACGCTTGGACAACCCGGTCCCGGCATGGGAAACCGACTTGGGTGCGTCCGCGCTCTCATATTTTTTCGATCATGTCGTGGCACGAGCCACCTTGTTTCCAGGGGCCGGACACGTCGGGGTGCTCCTGGCGGCTTCCCGCGCACTCAACCGAGGCAACTGTCTCGAAGGTCTCAGACTGCACCGTGCGCTCCCATTGGAGTCGACGACACGGCTTCGTGTTGAAGTCGACAGGGAATCGGGGGAGGCGACTGTCGCCGCGCGCAGCGACCACAGCGAGGCGTGGCAGCGGTACGCGAGCGGTCGCCTTTGCCCCTTCCGTGTGCCGCTCCGCCCCAGGATAGACGTCGAAGCGGTCCGCCGATCGGCTTCGACTCGCCTCGACGCAGTGTCGCTCTACGCGGCGCTCGCGAAACGAGGATTGGCTTACGGACCGCAGTTCCAACCGGTTCAGCACATCTGGTTCAGTGACAACGAACTGACGGCAGCGCTCCAGTTGCCTCCAGGTGTTCCGCAAGCGGGTTCGCTGCATCCCGTCCTCTTGGATGGCGCCTTTCAGGCATTGTCGGTTATTGCCGACGGCGGGAATGGCGGTCCGCTCGTACCCGTCTCGATCAACGAGGTTCGTCTACACGGCGCGACCGGTGCGTCGGCCCAAGCTGTGGCCCGGATCATCGAGCGCACACCGAACAGTTTCGTTGCGTCGCTGTCACTGTGCGATGAACACGGCAATGTATTGGTCGAGGTCGATGGCCTGCGTTGCCAACGGCTGCCGACCGCCGGAACTGATCGCCTGGCCAACGCGAACTTTCACGAGGTCTGGGAGGCTTCGCCGGTACCTGCGATCAAGCAGAGAACCTGCCAGCGATGGCTTCTGCTCGATGGGGATGGGGGGTTCGCGGCATCTTTGGCTGCGGAACTTCAGGATTACGGTCACAGCATCACACGGGCCACCAGCTCCGACATGGGAGGCTCTCGTGGTGACGCGACGCCGGACGGCATCGTGTGGTTCGCGCACTCAGCCGACCGGGGCGATGCCGGCTGTGACGTCGCTGGGCGGCTACTTAACATCGTGCATGATATAGATCGGTTCTCCTCGCCGCGCCCGAGACTTGTGATCGTGACGGAGGGAGCTACCGGGGTCACACCGCGCCCCGACGAAGCGGCCGTCTGGGGGTTGGGTCGCGTCGCCGCAGCCGAATATCCTGATCTTGAGCTGACGCTGGTCGATTGCGAAGATGACCACCGCGTTCCGTTATGGATTGCCAGAGAACTCCTGGGAGACGCACCCGACCGCGAGGTCTTCCTTGGCTCAAAGGGGCGGCAGATCAATAGGTTGAAAACTTGGTCGCCTCCGGAGCAGGAGCCGGAACCGGTCAATGTCGAGACGGTACCCGTGACGCTGCGGCAGGCATCCGCCGGTTCTCAGGATTCTCTAACGTGGTTTGAAACGCGGCTCCGCGACCCGGGACCTGGCGAGCTTGAGATCCGATCCCGCGCCGCGGCGCTCAATTTCAAGGACGTCCTCAAGTCGATGAACATGCTGTCGTCGGCGTATCTCGAACGCACGTTCTTCGGCGACAATCTTGGCATGGAAACCACGGGTGTGGTGACCAAGCTCGGCGCAGGTGTGACCGACTTCGCGATCGGCGATGAAGTTGTGTATATCTTTCCTCATTTCGCTTCGCGGCAGGTTCTGTCTGCTCATTACGTCATGAAGCTTCCGCCGTGTCTTTCAGCGACCGAAGCGCCGGTCTTTATCGGCTACATGACGGCCTATTACGGTCTCATCGAAATCGCACGTCTACGCAAGGGCGAGCGGGTGCTGATCCATCTGGCAACCGGCGGTGTCGGCCAAGCCGCGATCTCCATCGCCCGCATGACAGGTGCCCACATCTATGCGACCGCCGGCGACGAAGAGAAACGCGGCTTCCTGCGCAACAGCGGTATCGAACATGTCTTCGATTCACGCAGCCTCGATTTTGCCGATCAGATTTTGCAGGCCACGAATGGCGCTGGGGTCGACGTTGTCCTGAACAGTCTTTCGGGCGAGGCGTTGCGCAGGAGCTGGGATGTCGTGGCTCCTTATGGACGTTTCATCGAAATCGGCAAGCGGGACATCGAGGAGAACAATCTCCTTCCCATGCGACGCTTTGACGAGAACCGTCTCTTTGCCGCCGTCGATCTCGACAGGCTGACCCGCGAGCGCCCAGAGGTATTCCGGCGAATCTTCACCGAGGTCATGGACCTGTTCACCAAGGGGTTGATTGGGCCAATTCCTGTAGCGGTGTTCCCGGCGTCCCAGGTCAGCGAAGCATTCCGCCTCATGTCCCGTGCGCGCCACATCGGCAAGGTCGTCGTTGATTTCCAGGACCAGAGCGTGCCGGCATTGCGGTTACCACCCAAGCGTTTCCGACCTGATCGGACGTATCTGGTGACTGGTGCGTTCGGAGGTTTTGGACAGGCGCTGGTACGATGGATGGTCCGGCAGGGCGCCCGGACGCTGGCTCTCGTCGGTCGCCAGGGAGCGACGGCAGCTGGGGCGGTCGAGCTTATGGCCGAACTTGCCAAAGCAGGGATTGATGCGCGTGCGTGTTCGCTCGACGTATCGGACGCCGAGAGTGTACGCGTCCTGCTCGAGGATATCCGCCAGAGCGGCGCACCGCTTGGTGGTGTATTCCACTTGGCGGCGGTTCTCGACGACGGTCTTCTTGGTTCATACGAAACCTCGCGCCTGAACGCTGTCATGGCGGCGAAAGCGCGGGGCGCACTCAACCTGCATCGGTTCAGTGCAGGAGATCCGGTTGACCATTTCGTGCTGTTTTCGTCGGTCTCGGCGGTGATAGGAAATATCGGCCAGGGGGCATACTGCGCCGCCAACGCCTATCTCGACGCTCTGGCTCGTCATCGCCGGAGCAACGCCCTGCCTGGCTTGTCGGTCGCTTGGGGCGTGCTCGGAGATGCCGGCATGGCGACCCGATCGGAGGGCCTTGTCGCCCTGTTGGAAGATCGGGGGATTCGGGCATTCACAACTGCGCAAGCGCTTGCGGCGCTTGACTCTCTAATGGGCTCCCCAGCGACGAACATCGCGCTTGCCGACGTTGACTGGGAAAAGTGGGCGAAAGTCAACGAAAATGCAAAGACACCGCGCTTCAGCCTCCTCGTACATGCGGTAACGGGTGGCGACCGGCTAGCGGAGTTCCGCCGCGAACTTTCGAGCTTCTCATTCGATCAAAGGGTCGGGATTCTGGAGGAGTCGATACGGACGGCGCTTGGCGCAGTTCTGGGAACCCCGGTGGATCAACTCCCACTCGATCGTTCGCTTGATAGCCTCGGTGTGGACTCGCTCATGGCTGTTGAACTGGCCGTCAGTCTCGAACAGGAGGTCGGCGTAAAGCTGCCGACCCCGCTGCTGATGCAGGGACCGAGCATCACGATTCTCGCAGCCTACGTCCTCAAAGAGTTATTTACGGTAGATCAGCTAGAAGACATCAACATCGAATCGCTCGGCGAAGCGGAGGCGGATGCCATACTCCAGAGGCTGATTGCATCGGACGAGTTGAATATGCACGCGCCCGATGACCTCCGTTCGCCAGCACTTGAACTCGCTGAAATCGGGGACTTGGCACAAGAGCCTGCTGGCTCGGTTTGAATTTCCATTGACGGCGGCGCGGTCAATCGCCGCGGCATAGTTCGATTCCGCGCAGCTATAGGTGAGGGGCGTCGACGATGAATCCAAGCAACGTGCAATCTCTTTCAGCTGAGCAGAAGCACGCTCTGATACGAGATCTGCTGCAAAAGCGTCAGCAAGAGAAGCGCCAGCCATCACGAACAAAACTGCCCGACTACACCCAGCAGAGTTATGACATGTTTATGCTGGGGGCGGACCCTGAACTAACCGAAATCACACGATTCAATGATTGGGTCGAATGCAGCATCGCGGCGGGCCGCTATACGTTCGAGACACCACGCCACGAAGCCCAGCGTCCCCAAAACACACTGGTCCGAGAGAACGGCGAGCAACTCCCCGTCATCAACATGGCGAGCTACAATTATCTAGGCCTGAGCTACCATCCTGAGGTTGTACAGGCAGCAAAGGACGCCTTGGACCGGTATGGTCTCGGTGTGTCTAGTTCTCCCGTCGCCGGCGGCACCATCATGCTTCACAGGGAACTCGAGGATGCGCTCGTTGATTTTCTCGCGATTCCCAACCGGGGCGCAACCTTATTCACGGCGGGTTATAACGTTAACACGGGCACGTTGTCTGCAATCATTAAACCCGGCGGGCATGTCGTGCTTGATGCTTCGGCTCATATGTCACTGGTGGAGGGGGCACAACTGTCGCGTGGGCAGGTCCACAGCTTCGTCCACAACGATATCGCTGACCTTGAACGTATTTTGCGCAACATCACGCGCGATGGGCCGAAGCGAATCGTTGTCTGTGCAGAGGGAGTGTACAGCTCAGACGGCGATTACGGCGCCCTTTCCGACATCGTGTCCGTTGCCCGGCGCTACGGCGCGATGGTTCTGGTCGACGAAGCGCACTCCATCCTGGCGACTGGGCCGTCAGGTCGAGGGGTTGCGGCTGCGCAGGGTGTGCTTGATCAGATCGATCTGTTTGTCATCACGTTCTCGAAAGCGTTCGGGGCGATCGGTGGTGCCGTTATCGCGCGACCTGACATTGCGCGGTACATAAAATGGTACGCCCGATGCCGGTTGTTCTCCTGTGGTCTTGATCCGGCAGTGACTGGGGGAATTCTTCAGTCGCTTCGTATAGGAAGCGGCACTGTCGGCGATATTCGCAGAGAGCGGTTGCGCATCCTCTCGACGCAATTGCGTAGAAGGCTGCGCGGTCGCGTTCAACTAATCGAAGGCGACAGCTCCATCGTTCCGGTCATCTATGGGACTGACGCGCGAACCTTGCTGCTCACAGATTACATGCAGCGTGCCGGTCTTGAGACCAGCATCGTGCAGTATCCCGCTGTGCCGAGGCATCTCTCACGCATGCGCCTATTCGTGACGTCCGAACATACGCCGGAGCAGATCGACCGGGCGGCCGATATCATTATCACGGCAGCCGAGACATTCGGATTTGCTCAATCGGCGGGCGATCGCAGGATGGGTGGCACCTCTTATCATTGATTGGCACCCAGGTAACAGGCTGTCTTGTTCTCGCATGTGGGCCATGACGAAAAGAGACGTCGTTGCCACACAGGGAGTCGACATCAGATGGATGACGCCAGGGCTCAAAGCTGCGCCCCCGCGCTCGCGACGATCAAAGATCTCTATGAGCCGAATGTACATTTGTACTGGTTCGACCTGGTGGGGTCATCTGTCGCCGGTTGGGGTGCCGTCGCGGTTTTATGTTTTGCCCGCGATCTGGTCGTGGCAATTGCAGCTGGCACCGCAGCAGTTACTTTTCTCTACAGGGCGTATCTTTTTAACCACGAACTCAGTCACGCAGCACGACGCATCGCCTGGTTTCGCGAAGCGTGGAACCTTCTTGTTGGCTTTCCCCTGCTCGTGCCGTCCTCTTTGGCTGTCGGCGTGCACGCAATGCACCACAAGCTCCACATCTACGGCACGGAGGAGGATCCCGAATATCTACCGTTTGCTCGATCCCGATTTCTTATCGTACGTTTCATCTTACTTACCCTCGCATTCCCGCTGTTGATGTGTGTCCGATTTCTGCTGCTCGGCCCCGGTGGTCTCTTGGTGCCACGAGCTCAGCGTTGGCTTGTGCGGCACGCGACGTCACTCGCCCTGAATCCGCACTTCGTCCGTAACGTCGGGCCGGAAGAACATCGGATTATTATCCGAGAGCAAATCGGCATCCTGTTGTTTTGGAGTCCATGGCTTGCGCTCCTTTGGATCGGCGTCCTGCCGTTCACCGTCGTGGTGTCGTGGTTTGTGGTAACCACGAGCATTTCTCTCATCAATGGCGTGCGGTCTCTGGTTGCTCATCGCTATCGGGGAGCCGATCCCAACTTCGATCGGGTCGGGCAGCTTGAAGACTCGGTGAATACACCTGACGCCTGGTGGACCGCTGTTTGGGCGCCGGTCGGTCATCGCTTCCATGCGCTGCACCACTTTGCTCCGGGTGTGCCGTACCACAACCTGGCCATCGCTTACCGGCGGGTTGTCCAAGCTGAGACGGCGCTGAATTCCTCCTTCAAAGTGTCAAGCAGCCCGGGCCTTACAGCCTCGCTTGCCTGGCTCTGGGCGAGCGCTGGCAATCCTGCCTGCAGCGGAGAACGCGATGTCTGACGTCGCCGCGTTCGACTTCGACGGCACCCTCACGGTCCGTGACACGATTCTTCCCTTCGTACTGGAGGTGGTTGGCCGCAGCGGCTTTTTGATCGGTCTTCCATCTGTTATGCCCGCGATCTGTGCTCGGTTCCTGCGGATTCTGGGTCCAACGGCAACAAAGGAACTTCTATTCACGCATTACCTGCGCGGACGCTCGATCGAAGACGTCTATGGAATTGGCCGACGCTTTGCGCGGACGAGATTGCCACAGATGATCCGGCCTGCCGCCATCGAGAGGCTGCGCTGGCACCAGGCTAAGGGCCACCGTTGCATCATCGTGACCGCATCTCCCGATCTGTATGTGGCTCCCTGGGGGGCCAGCGTCGGTGTCGAGACGATTGGAAGCCGGTTGGAGACTGATCGCGCGGGCCGCCTGACCGGCCGCCACAGTGGCCCGGTATGCAATGGCGCAGAGAAACTCCGTCAGCTGCGTGCGCTGGTCGGTGGCGACTGGTCCAGCCTGCATGCCTACGGCGACTCCAAAGGCGATGCCGAGCTCCTCGCTGCCGCGCAGTACGCTCATTGGCGCACTTTTCCCCAACAGGAGGACTCCGAATGAAACGGGTCGTGTCCGTGAGTCTGGGATCGCCCGCGAGGGACCATGCGGTGTCTCTGACACTACTCGGCGAGCAAATTCATTTGGAGCGACGGGGTGTCAATGGCGACATGCAGCGAGCCCTGAAGCTGTACCGCGAGCTGGATGGCAGAGTTGACGCGTTCGGCGTCGGCGGTATCGAGTTTTATATGCCGGTCGCGAAGCGGCGATACTACTGGCGGGACGCGCGGCGTATCCGGCAGGCCATCCGCGTCAGCAAGGCAGGCGATGGAAATGGCGTGCGGGCCATCCTTGCCCGGCGTGCGGTGAAAGCGCTTGAACGCACTCTTAATGCGGAGGGTCGGACCCTTCGGGGAATGAAAGCCCTGAAGACAACCGCGGTGGCTCGGTATTTTCTTGCCCAGGAGCTGCAGCAGCACGGCTGCGAGCTGACTTGTGGCGACCTGATGTTCGCTCTCGGCGTGCCGCTTCCGCTCCATAAGCTTGAAAGTGTTCGCCTGCTGGCAAGTGTGCTGCTTCCTCCGGTCACACAGTTACCTTATCACTGGCTGTATTCACTCGGCGAGCACCAGCTCGCTCCCCCACAGGAGAAATGGGGGCGCTACTACGCAGACTCGGAGATCATTGCCGGCGACTTCCTACAGATCCGCTCTTATATGCCGCGAGATCTGAGGGGCAAGATTATCCTGACCAACACGACGACGAATAGAGACGTCGAAGAACTTCGCGAGCGTGGGGTTAACCTGCTCGTCACTGAAACTCCTCGCTTTTCGGGACGTACGTTCGGAACAAATGTCATCGAGGCCCTGCTGCTCGCGCTCGTCGACAAGCCGCAGGATCAGATCACGGTGGAAGACTTCGACCGTCTCATCGAACGTTTTCCGCTTGAGCCCTCGATCGAGGTTCTCAACCCTCGCTGTCCGACCGATTGCCGACTGCCGTAAAACATCAGAAGTGGACCGGACGACACGCGAACAGCGAGGAGAGCAGGACGATGTGTTGTGCGGTTACGCCGAGACGACCTGCTCGATTGCAAGAGCACCTTTGGCGGACGACCTGACAAGGACACCGAAAATGGGCCAGACCAAATCGATCCGATCGAGCACGAAGATTGCACTCGTCACCGGCGCATCAGCGGGCATCGGCCTAGCGACCGCTCGTCGGCTCGCCGCTCTTGGTATGCGTGTGGCGCTTGTCGCCCGCACCGAAAAGACGCTGCGCAGCGCCGCCGAGGAGTTGGACGGTGAAGCCTTTGTCTGTGACATGAACGACCTGCCTTCCGTTGCGGCGCTGCCGGGCAGAGTGGTCGAACGCATGGGTGCCCTTGACGTCGTGGTTAACAACGCCGGCCTGCACTGCCGAGGTCCGTTCCTCTCCATCGAGCCGCTCGCACTGGTCGACATGATCACCGTGAATCTCGCGGCGCCCGTGGTGCTCTGTCGAGCGGCGGTGCCGCTCCTGCGCAAGCCTGGCAGCATCGTGAACGTCGCCAGTCTCGCCGGCATGGTGCCCAACCGCTTGCTCGCGGTGTATGGAGCTTCCAAGGCCGGACTGCGCTCCTTTTCTCGTGCACTGCGCGACGAGCTAGCCGGCAGTGGTGTCTCCGTCTCGGTGGTGTCGCCAAGCGCGGTAGACAAGGGTCTGTCCGGCGAGGAGTTGGAGCGGGAGGCTGATGTGGTCTTCTCGCAGCCGATGAGCACCACTGAGGAGGTGGCCGGAGCTATCGTGCGCTGCATTGAAGAGGGTACGCGCGAGATTGTCCTTCCCTGGCTCTCTGGAAAACTCTGCACTCTAGGCTATCTCTCACCCACTCTCACGAGCATTTTGCGCCCGGCGATCGAGAAGCGTGGGGCGCGCAACAAGCGCGCCTACATCCAGCGCCGGCGTTCACTCACCGATCACTGCGCCGGTGACCACAGATCACACCTTCGGTCCCACGGGTCGGGAGACGAGGATCAGGCAGGAGGGCCGTTGGACCACATCAGATACAGCGTAGAAATGCGTACGAGCAAAGAAGTGCTTCGCCCAGGAGGATCCCGTGAGTGAGCTCCAGAACCGAGTTTGCGTCATTGGTGCCGGTTCATCAGGCATTGCCGCGTGCAAAACGCTGAAAGACCATTGTATTCCGTTCGACTGTTATGAGAGCAGTGATCGCGTCGGCGGGAATTGGGCTTACGGGAACCGCAACAATATGTCGAGCGCGTATAAATCACTCTTCATCAACACCTCCAAGCCGCGCATGCAGTACTCAGATTATCCTATGCCGGAGAGTTACCCGATCTTTCCCCATCATACCCAGGTTGCGGAATATTTCGACAGTTACGTCGATCACTTCCACTTCCGGCACCACATCCGATTTAACTCTACGGTTACCGGGGCAAATCCAATCGACGGTGGCGGTTGGGAGATTATCTTGCAGGATGGTTCAGTTCATAACTACCGCGCATTGCTGGTCGCTAACGGACATCACTGGGACCCACGGTGGCCGGACCCTCCATTCCCGGGCCACTTCAACGGTGAGGTGATCCACAGTCACCATTATCGAGTCTCCGATCCTTATATCGACAAAAAAGTGCTGGTTCTTGGTTTTGGTAATTCCGCCATGGATATTGCTGTAGAGACCTCGCACGTCTCTAAAATGACCTATTTGGGTGTGCGCCGTGGCTTCCATGTCATTCCCAAGTTTCTTCTGGGCCGGCCGCTCGATCAATCTATCTTCGATGGCCTGCTTCCTAACGCCCTGCTATCGCGCTTACTGGCCATCGGGTTGGCGATCCAGGTGGGCAAAATTACCAATTATGGACTGCCCAAACCCGATCACTCGGTCATGCACGCCCATCCCACGGTTAGTTCGGATATTCTGACCCGTATCACTCACGGCCGCGTGCAGGTTAAGCCCAACATTCGCAAGTTGGACGGCGATGGTATCATTTTTGAAGACGACTCGCGTGAACAAATCGACTGTATCATCTATTGTACTGGATATAACGTCACGTTTCCGTTCTTTAAACCCGAAGTGGTTGAAGCAAAGAACAACGAGCTGCTTCTGTTCCGTCGTGTTTTCCATCCGCAGTATCGTGACCTGTTTTTTATTGGCCTCCTCCAGCCGTTGGGGGCAACGATGCCGATCGCCGAGCTGCAAAGCGTCTGGGTGAGCAAATTTCTGCTCGGAGAATATGCCCTACCCGCTCAGCACGAAATTAGCCAGAATATTCGTCGCGAACGTGAGGTATTGCGTAAACGATTCTCCGATTCCCCCCGTCATACCATGGAGGTAGACGTCCTGCCCTATGTGCGCAGCATCAAAAGGGAGATGCGGCGCGGCGCGAGACGGCCCGGAACAGCCACCATGGTAAAGCAAGATTTCCTGGTGCCAGACCCCTTGCGCCAATCCCGAGATTGCGGAATCCGACGCAAAGCGGCCAGCGATTCCGACGCAAGCCGGCCGCTTGCCACGACAGACACATGATCGTCATCGACGTCACTCCGAAAGCATTGTCCTGTCATCGATCTTGCTGGGGCACCTCATGACGATGCACTCCCTCGCCATACAGCACGCTCGCCGCCTGCTGTTCACAGCTGCGGCGCCGGCGGGTTGGTCCCATTCGTTTTTCGTGTCCCGTGCGACCCCGATCACGGGTTATTTGCGCTGCGCCGCCAGGCCAATCACGTTCTGCAGAACAAAATCTGGGGAAATCGAATAGGTGCGGCATGATTCGGCGCGAGACATAGACCTGGATCGGATAACAGTGCAGGAAATCCCCTACACTGACTGCTTCTTTTTGCCCTTAGGGACGGCCAAATAGCAGCCGGACACACTCTCGCGAGGAGCGTGCGCGTCTTACATCACGTACCATCGCACCCCATTCGTAAAAGACGACCTTGATCGGATTGAGGCTGCCGATTGGATTGACGAGACCGTACGACATTGATGTTGATGGCTGCTCGCGGAGGAATGTGCCGAAGAGCCGATCCCAGACGATGAGTATGCCGCCGTAGTTGTGGTCAAGGAGTTCCGCATTCGATGCGTGATGCACGCGATGGTGTGATGGGGTGTTAAATACCCACTCCAGCGGCCCGAGTCGGCCAATCAGGTCGGTATGAATCCAGAATTGATAGAACAAATTGATAGCCTCCGTTGCAGCCACAGCCAATGGATTAAAGCCGACCAGGTAAAGTGGCAGACGGAACAGCCAGTCCCCGGAAAGGGTTTCGGTGATGCCGGTTCGAAGAGCGGTGGGAAAATACATCGTGTCTGGAGTGTGGTGTACCATGTGTGAGGCCCAAAGCCAGCGAACGTTATGGCCGGCGCGGTGCGCCCAGTAGTACGCGAGCTCATCGGCCAGAAGGAGCAACACAAGGCCTGAAGTGGTTCCGATGGGAATGGTCATCACACGATGCTCCCAGAAGAACCAAGCTATGGGTCCCAAGACCAGAGGCTTCAGCAGGCGCACCGGTACATGCATCACTTGGGTGCTGAGACTCACAAGCATTTCTCGCCACGGGTAATCCCGCTTCGCTGCCGCAATGAACCAAATGACTTCAAGCACCATGGCAGCGGCAATGAACGGATAGAACTGAAGTCCAATCAAGTCGTAGATGGACATGATCCTGCTCCGCTTGGTCACAACCAGATCGATACGCAAGTGGCTGCCGGCACCCCTAACCGTTGACTGGGGCTCAGTAGGAGCCGATGAAGATCTATACTTTTCTGTACCTTGCTTCAGCTGCGTCAGGGAGGATCACCCCACATTAAATGACGCGTCTGGCCATTGGTGAGGACCAGCATAACTCCTTCAGGTATCGTGGGGATGTCGCTTGCCGTCGATTTTGGTATCGCTTGTGTCGCCAGGGTCCTCGCAGCGAGCGTCGCTGTCATGCGATCGCTCACGATAAACCGCGGTCGTCGCAAGCCGGAGACGTTCGATGTTCTTGGCTTTACCTTCATCAATGGAAAATCGCGCCAGGGTAGATCCAAAGGAAAACCTGACGCTGGCGAACCTCAAGGAGGTGAAGGAGCAACTGCACATCGGTCGTCCCAGGGCTCGTCAGGGTCGGGGGATTCGGCCTCCGCCAACGGGCGTTCTTCGACCATCAGCAACGCTGCGACTGCCACCGTCAGGCAACCGGCCACCGCGATGAAAACCCATGCGAAAACCGAATTGAGATCTGAGACCGGACCTCCTGCACAAGCCAAGGCACCAGTCGCGGTAGGTCCATGTCCTATTGCCCCGGACGACGTCAGGCCGCAGGTGCCGTCGGCGAGCACGATGGCGCCAAGAGCTGCCACAATGATTGTGCCGCCCAGCAGGCGGAAGAAGTTCAGCGTCCCGGTGGCGATGCCGATCTGATGGCGTGCCATGGCAATTTGTACAAGTATTGTCGTGATCGGATACATTTGTCCGATTCCTGCGCCAATCAGCAAAAGCAGAATGCCGACAGCGGTAAGAGACGGATCGGGGTCTGCGGCGAGAACGGTAAGGGCCGCAATCGCGACGACGAGTCCGGCGACCGGAATTCTTTTGTAATGGCGGCAGCGCGCCAGCGCGGTGGCGCCAACGAGCGTGCCGAGCACGACGCCGCCCATGCCGGCAATGAGTACGATGCCTGACAACAGCGCGCTGGTCCGCAGCGACAGTTGGAGATAGAGCGGCATGAAGAACGACAGGCCGCTGAGGGCACCGATGGAGAAGAAGGCTGCAATCAGGGTGCCGGTACAATTGCTGAGCACCGTGAGCGGTACGAACGGCTCAGCCGCAGTCATGATTCGCCATGCAAACAGGAACCACAGTAATGCCGAACCGCAGATGAGAGCCGCAATCGGCCATGACGTCCAAGGATAGCGAACGCCCGCCCAGGTCATTGCCAGCATGAGCGCGAGCGTTGCTGAGACCATTAGGCCGGCCCCCAGCCAGTCCAGCGCGTGCTGACGTTCATTGCGCGGAATTCGCGCGAGCGCCTGGTAACTGATGACGAGCGCGAGCACGCCTATCGGCAGGTTGATCCAGAAGATGAGCGACCAGTGCAGGTGGTCGGTCAGCATACCGCCAATGAGCGGACCAGATATGCTTGCGCCCATGAATATCACCGCCAATCGGGACTGATAGCGCGCCCGCTCCTTCGGCGGTACCATGTCGCCAATAATGGCGTGTGAGATCGGCAGGATGCTACCGCCACCGATGCCCTGCACAGCGCGCGCCGCCACCAGCACCCACATCTTCGGCGCCAGCGCACAGGCAACCGAACCGACGATAAAGATGCTGATGCCTGTGAGGAGGATGCAACGCCGGCCGTAAATGTCCGACAGCTTGCCGAACAGCGGAGTCGCGACCGTCGCGCTCAGCAGATACGCACCACTCACCCACGACAGGGCATTGATGTCGTTTAGGCGGGCGCCGATGGTCGGCAGCGCCGGTCCTACGATAGTCTGTTCCAATACCGACAGAAACATCGCTAAACTGATGCCCGCGATGATCGATCGTACTGTGGCGGGATCCGGCGCCGGGCATTTTCCCGACCCCTCGGAGGCGGGCGTACGCATCATGCGCGGCCTCCCCACCGTACCCGAACACGGATCGGCCGAGTGATGGCGCGGTCGCGTACTGGGATGGCGGCCGAACCAACGGCGTCGGATTCGCCGAACGCCAACTGAATCGGGTCGTGATGATCATGGCCGTGGAACAGAAACCGAGAGCTGCAGATTGGCAGTAACCACCTGATACCGCCCACGTTGCCGGATGAAGACCGGATGCAGTCGCTGCTCGTCTTCGTGAGGCGAACCATCTTGTCCTCCGGATGGGCAGGACGTTACGTAGCCGCCATGCGATCGCGGTGGCTGTGAACTCGGCCGCGCCCCCGCTGTTCGTGGTGATCTGAACCGCTACGGCTCGAATGCCGAGCAAATCTCACCGTCATGTCGGAACAGGTGTCCGCACAGCCAACTGCTGCAGCCCTTCGGTCCTCGGCATGGAATTGGTAATTCTTAGCTCAGATATTCTTTACCGTCGGGTGGGGTGTCTTTCTGATCCTGTCTGTGTGGGTAGTTCGAACTTATTTTATTTCTCACTCGAGTCCCGGTATGGTGCATCTTTTGTGTATCTGGCCGATGTCGCGCGGGATCAATCCTGTATCGTCCGTATCGCCGCATTTGCGCCGCGCTAATGGCGCCGAGGCTCATTTTGCTACACGGGTTCGCGGGAGAGCTGCGACGACGCTAGGCAATTCGTGCGAGCAAAAGACGCTTACGCTTGCTACCTCTCGCGCGGTCCTCTGAGCCTTAACCGGCGCATCCCGTACCGAACCGTTCTGGCCGTGACCGAGGCACGCCCGACGGCTTTCTGCGCCTAGTCCTCGACGACCACAGGGGACGGTACCAGACGTACCTGGATTTGTGGTGCACAGGGGCCGCGGCGAATGGCGACGTCATCGAATAAGCCCTCGTCACCGACAGCCGGTACGAATGCGGGCTAACCCAGCCGACCGTGGCAGTACTTGTATTTCCGGCCCGAACCGCATGGGCAAGGGGCGTTCCGCCCAGTATTGCGCCACGTGCCCGGATCGTTGGGGTCCACCGCGCTGCTCCGCAGCGGCTGTGCCGTCACGGGAATCGGGGCCGGGCCGGTCGCGATCGGCGCCAGACCAGCTCCTGCCCCTTCCAGGGCCATTTCCGGCTCGCGTCCGATGAGCAACGATTCCGGCTCCGGGTGGCTCTCCACGAGCTGCATGCTCACCGGATGGTACTCCGGTAGCGGCTGTTCCGGTGCCAGTGAGACGTGCGCCAG
>Ga0123355_10005834_pt1 | contig 18115 bp, 18 predicted proteins | sample TergutEmb28metaG_3_FD_89872 | JGI IMG/M metagenome (GOLD analysis project Ga0123355, IMG submission 89872) | Embiratermes neotenicus P1 segment gut microbial communities from Petit-Saut dam, French Guiana - Emb289 P1 | ecosystem: Host-associated > Arthropoda: Insects > Digestive system > Gut ... | reverse complement strand
CTATACATGAAAAATACTATGATGAGTATAAAGAAGTGTTAATTAGTGTTATTGCTGAAGAAGCTGGGAGAAGTGACCTACCAATTTTGTACAATGTTAACTTCGGGCACACTTCACCGATGTGCATTTTGCCATATGGTGCTCTCGCGATGATAGACTGTGAAAATAAAATATTATCTATTTGTGAACCTGCGGTGATTTAATTTTATATTCTGAAAAAAATTAAAAAAATTTTGAATAATCTTGACCTAGTTGTCAATACTATAATGGCAACAAAAAATTTATAGAGAGTGAGTGTCAAAGATGAAAAAACAAAAAAACAATAATAATCAAGCTAATAAAGGAAAAAACCAGCAGAAGCAAAATGAGAAACAACATAATCAGTCATGGTCAGAAAAGCAAGATGATTATGAACTACCAAATGTAGAACCAGATGAGAATACAAATTTCTAAAAAAAAACACCAGAAATGGTGTTTTTTTAATTTTGTTTGAAACGCCAAACCTTGAATACGTTTTAGTGCATTAATCATTCACACTTACAGAAAACATCCACCCAATACCAAACTTATCACGCAGTGAACCATGTAATTCTGCAAAGAAAGTTGGTTGAAGATCATTTATTACTTCTCCACCGTCTTTTAACAGCTCCCATGCTTTTGTGACCAACCCTTTATCTGCAGTTGTAACCGTCACATACATGTTATTTCCCACATCAGCAGCTAATTGACCAACATCAGAAGCCATTAGTACAGTTCCGGCAATTTCAAACTGAACATTTAGAACAAGTCCCCTATCCTCCTCAGCCACTGGAAAATCTGGATTTGGTGGCATATCCCCATAAGTCTGTTTGTGCAACACTTTCGCCCCAAATGCCTTTTCATAAACATCTAGCGCCTCTTGAGCGTTATTATTAAACATTAAATAATATCCGATCATCATTTTTTCCTCCTTGTAATTTTTTAGCTATTCATCCCACTGGTATTTCTTCAAATCAACATTCCCATTATCCTTAAACAAAACCCCATCTTCTAACAACAACCCTTTTTGGTCATCAAACCCTGGTGCTAACCGACCAGCACTATTAACAACCCGATGGCAAGGGTAACCATCTACATAAAATCCAGACACCTGTAAGGCTTTCCCAACAAGCCTAGCGTTTTTTTCTCTTCCGATCAAAGTAGCAATTTGACCATAAGTAGCAACTTTTCCTTGAGGAATTTCAGCTACAACTTCAAGCACCTGATATATAAAATCTTCATCTAACTTAGCCATCAATATCTCCAACTTATTGTAATAGTAATAAACAATTATACCACATTAGTCTACTTATTTAGAAGACGAAACAATCATTTCACGACAAATTTTGCTCCCATTTCGCACGTTGCTTATTGTTTAAAATGTTCTTTATTAGTCTTAATCACTCAACAAATTATCCAGAATCCATCTTGCCACACCATCATTTTCATTGGATAAACATACCACATCTGCGGCTTCTTTTACCATAACATGAGCATTTTCCATTGCCACTCCAACACCACATCCCTCGATCATGGATATATCATTATTATCATCACCGAAACAAATCACATCAGATGGGCTAATTCCCAAAGCGTCGCAAACAGAAACTATTGACTTGAATTTTGTCGCCCTTTTGCTCATAACCATCCCCATCACACCATCAGCAACTTCTAAATAGCACTCCTCTGGCAAGTAAGACTTGAGTACTTCAACATCTACATTGTGCAAACTAACGAGAATCTTATCAGCATACTCAAATTGGGGTTCAGCGAAAGCAGTCCATGTATGCGACCAACCTGGCCAATGCTTCGTAACATCATAATTCGCATATAAAACATCATCAGCCTCAACGCCAATTTCTGCATTAGGGAAATCGGATAAAATTTTCTCCAATAGCCCACATAATTGCTCCCCATTAATTCCAAGTGAATCCTGAAGATCACCATGTGCAAACACAGCTCCGTTATGATTAATCAAAATATCTGGCTCAAACAGTTCTCTTATTTCTGCAACCCCTCGAATCGGTCTAGCTGTGGCAAAGCCTACTAAGATTCCCCGATTGCGACATGCCATTAACGTTTCAATCGTAAATCTAGATATTGACTTGTCATTGCGAAGCAAAGTTCCATCTAAATCAGCGACAATTAATTTACATTTTTTCATTGCTATCCTCCACTAAAACTAATATCAATTTATCTTAAAAATTTTTCTGTCCACAGGGCAGACTATAGTTGAAAGAAACGACCGATGTCATTTCCGCAAAAAATGTTTTCCTTGTGTTTTGATAATAAAAAGTGATATAATTCGAAACAAATGATTTTGTTTAAAAAATCCCCTAGCGTAACCTATTGCTCGCGACGTAACGTAATACAGTATTATAACCTCAGAAAGGAGGAATTCTATGACAAACTATACGACTGGAGAAATGGCGAAACTATGTAATGTTTCAGTGCGAACTGTACAATACTATGATACAAAAGGCATCTTACACCCTACGGACTTAACCGACGGTGGTAGACGAATTTATAATGAAGACGATTTACAAAAACTGCGTCTCATTTGCACAATGAAAACAATAGGTTTTTCATTAAAATCTATTAATGACGCTTTGGAAAGTGAATTGTCGGGGAAAATTCTCACAATATTGCTTGATGAACAAGTAGACTTGCTCACTAGCGAAATCGCTGAACGAGAGAAACAGTTAGAGATGATAAATGTCATCAAAGAAAGCATCCGAGACAAAGCTATTATCCCAGCAAATACAATTCTTGGCATAGAAGATACTATGAAAAAAAGGAAAAAGGTTAACAGTAAGAAAACGTTGGTTATAATTTATATTGGGGTAGGAATTTTTTCAGCTTTAGGGTTCTTGTTTATGGTATGGCTCATAGCATCAAGTATTTGGTGGGGACTTTCATTGTATTTATTATCCGGCATACTCGGCCCATTAATTGTAGCTTATCACCTCAAAGAATCCGAATTAATTTGCCCTAAATGTAGCTCAGTTTTTAAGCCACCACTAAAGCGAACACTCTTTAGTGCTGGCAGCCATAAACTACGCTGGATGACTTGCCCCGATTGTGGACACACAGATTGGTGTATTGTGCGGAATCAAAAGCAAGTGAAGGAGGCTAAAAACAATGGCTAAATTGTTCTCAAGTGAAAAATTCAGGTTTTTTACGAAAGTAACAGCGGCGCACGTTATTACTTACGCGGTTGCCACCATGCTTGCTATGCCCCTGACTATGAATTACGCAGAAAGTATAGTAGATCTCATGGGTTTTAGACCCTTGGACGAAATCAACATGGGGGCGGTATTGATTGGTCAAATTATCAGGGGGCTTCTGCTGGGAATAGTAATTTGGTGGATTAAAGACAGCATTATCGGCAAAAAATTGTCATCGCTTAAACTTTGGGCTATTCTTATAATACTTGGTATCTTCAATACCCATGGACCTGCTCACGGCTCTATCCAAGGGCTAATCTATCTTGCCCCAATTGAGGATATACCCATTAGTGCCAGCCTTGGTGGTATGCTGCAAACACTGGCGCAACCGCTACTGCTTAGTATAATAGTTACAAAGAAAAAAAAGTCAAGGTGCTGTATCTAAGGTGTCAAGCAAAAAACAGCATATAGAGGTATGCTTTTAATTCCATTTTCATAACCAAAATTCTTTGCAGATACCCTAACGGAGTAGTCTGGATTATACAGCGACACATATTGCCGCAAACTCTTTGATCGCACATTGTCGGCAGACTTTACTTCAAGGGGGATGATATTGCCCCCCCTATCCTGAAATACAAAATCCAATTCCGCTTTGCCAGGGCTGCTCCAATAATATGGTGAAAACCCATTTGTTACAAGGCATTGGCAGATATAATTTTCTGCAAGTGCACCCTTGAAACCATCAAATGAAGTTGGGCTATTTAGCACAACATTGGCAGCAATACCGAACTTGGAACACAGAAGACCTGTATCCATCATATAGACTTTAAAAGAATCACTATCCGCATATGCAGCAAGCGGCATCTTACCTTCTGAGGCACGTACACATTTATGAATAATGCCGGCATATTTTAACCAATCAAGTGGTGTTTCATATTCATAGGCTCTTGCTCCTGATTTTATGACTTTGTATTGGAATTTTCGATTTTCCTTTGATAGCTGGGCTGGTATGCTTGCCCATGCTGCCATTATTCTTGTCGTTTCCTGCGGTGTAGCGTACTTTGCCATATCTGCTATATAAGCATCATTTAAATTCTTTTGTGCCGCTAAAACAAAGTTAAAGTCCTTTGTAGTGACATACTCCAAAACTGCTTTAGGCATACCGCCAACAACAAGGTATGTCTTGTATAAATCCAGCGCTGTATCATGCAAGGACAATTCGGTAAATTCTGAATATGATTCTTTTATGAGTTCAATGAGAGCTGTATTACCTGATGCCATTAAAAATTCCTCAAAGTCAAGGGGATACAAAGTAAGCATGTCAATTTTACCAACAGGATAAGAATACGTATCGCGATTCATTGCCACTCCAAGCAGACTACCTGTTGCGATAATGTGATACTCCGGCGCGTTCTCGCAGAAATATTTTAGTGATGTTAATGCTCGTTCGCAGGCTTGTATTTCATCAAAGATTATTAATGTATCGCTGGAAAAAATACTTTGTCCTGAAAGAACCGATAATTCACGTACAATGCGCTCAGGCTTTAGATCACGTTCAAATATCGCTTGTATTTCCCTCGAATCTTCAAAGTTAAAATATACGGTGTTTTTATAGTGTTCCTTCCCAAAAGTCAAAGCGGTGTATGTTTTGCCCACCTGACGAGCTCCGGAAATGATGAGTGGGTTTCGCCGGTGACTATTTTTCCAAGTTTCCAACTTTTCTACAATCTTACGTTCCATAATGTGTTATCACCTCACACTTATTATAACCAATAAGTGTAGATTTTGCAAGGTTAAATTTAAAATGTTATAATTTCCAAAGAACAACAAAATTACAAAGTTAAATCCGAGCAAACAGCTCTAAGGGATTCTATAACTTTATCGTAGCTTTTAAACTCATTGCTTTTCTACTCATAATAAAACCTCCAAATACTGGCGCAGAAGTTTCGTAACCCTAAAAATCTCTGCATACTCCATCAATAGCTTCCAATTCTGCCCTTTTCCAAGTGCATAGTTGTTTACTGCCATCGCAAATGTCTGTATATCTATTCGGCTTCGGCTACGCAGGATGTCACATACCGTTCGTTCCATGTTATACGCTAAAACCTTATTTCCCATCTTTGATGGAAGATAGCACGTACCTATACTATGCATTTCTAACTTTACATAATAGACCTTACATCCTTTAGATAAAGTCGTCGATATCTTGCTGTTGCTAGGAATGGTTAAGGAGTGCTTTATAGGCGTCCGTTCTGCCATATCATGAAGAAACAGTGCTGTCTCATGGGAAAAAATAATCTTCGTAGACTGCTGTTGTAATAAATGCAATTCATCAGCAAAAGTTTCAGGTCGAGCATAGCGACCGTGAGCTACACGTTCAAGTTTACCATCTTTTACAAATTGGCTAATGGTCGTGCGAGAAATTCCGACACGACCAGCATCAGCGGTAGTTATAACGTTACCATATTCATTAAAAAGTCTTTCAATAGCAAGTTCTGCTTTCATGCAATCACATCCAACTTTACATTGATACCGATATTATAACTCATATCGGTATCAATGTAAAGTCAATTTTCAGTTCCTACCATGAACCAACAGCTATCAAAAGAACAATGAGGCATATAATACCAATAATTAGTAGTCTTTAAAGGTAAGTAATTTAATCTGCTACTTTTTTTCTTCAAATTATTTATGATCATATATTATTCTCCATCAAATTTAATCTCACTACATTCATTAAACTTTGCAAATCGCCGCAAACATTTATCCAATTCCATTTGCATTTTTTTAGTCTTCCCTACCCTATCTTCAAACCAGATGTTTTTAACAACAAGGGTCTTTGTTTTGCGCTCATTAATCGCCTCAACCCGTCCGATCAATGTATCACCATACAGCAATGGGAGCGTGTATGCACCATATTTTCGTTTATGAGCTGGGGTATAGATTTCCCATGTGTATGAAAATCCAAATAAAGCTTGAATTAACAACCGATCCCACATAAAACAATCCAGCGGTGCAATGAGTTCCATGCGTGGTTTCAGTTTCTCGTTTTTCTGAACTCTTTCTATCAGCGAAACATCACAAGCCTGACAGTAAAATGTGTCCTTCATCCCCTCGACTGTAACGGGAATAATTGTCTTGCTGTCGAGCAAATTCTTAAATATATCCGTACGGTTACCGCTCTTTAAGCCGGAAATTCTTAGCCAAGCATTGGATGGACGGTTCCATAAAAGACCCACAGCACCAATTCGCCGTAGTACGCGCCACTTCATATGAAGAAAATCATCAGGCAAAGGATCAGGAGCAGTTAAAATTTCAGTTGGGATATGGTTAGTTGCTAAGTCATAGTACTTCCGTGTTCCTTTTTTATGATGCAGGATCAACATCCCCGTGGAGTATAACTGTTCTAACACAGATCTTGCTGCATTTGATTTCCCATTCCAGCTACCACTCCAGTGAATACCAGATTGCCATTCTATCTGCCCTTTCAGTGGTAAGTCGCCAGAGGAGACGAAACCGTTGTCTTTTATGTAAGCTAGCGCTTCCTTTTCTAATAAGTTTAATCCTTCAAATCGCAGCCCGCTCTGTCTCGCAACTTCTCGATAACGTTCAAAATATGGCCAGTCAGATGTTGGGATGATGGCAAGTTGTTTGTCAAGGTAATCAACTAATAGACGGTCTTTATACAACAAATCATCAAGCGTCTTTTTGGTAAAGCCTTTGACCCGTGATTGTAAGGTAAGTTCAGCGTTTTTTCCGCATACATCTACGGGATCAAATTGAATGCAGCCGACTTGGTGGATGAAGTCCATGATGCCTTGTTTGCCGTGGAATTTATGCTCACCTATTAGACCATGTTTTAAGAGCATGAACTGTCGTGCTTGTGAGTTGGTTAGTGTGTAGTGCATTTTTAACCACCTCCCCTCTTAATCTCCAACAATCCGCTTTTTACAGGCACTCATTGCATACCAACTACATTCCGAGCAAATATCATCCATCATCGACTCAGTCATTTTGGCATTGATTTCACGAGTGATATCTTGATAGATATAGCTTTTTTCTTCAAGCCCAAAATAGTCAACCACCTTTTCATCAAATTGTTTTACCTTTTGTTGGTCTTCACATAAATCCTCACCTAGCATAAGCGGGCATTTAGCGCATATGTCGTCTGTTGTAAATACAAGATCAATAGCAACATCTTCATCGCCACTCAATAAGTTTGTAATGGCTGTCATATTTTCTACAAATTCATCACTGTATCCTTTTCCGCTATATCCTTGTGTACATAATAAATGATGTGGTCGTAACTTCATTCAAAATATTCTCCTTTTCTACTAATAGTCTCTATTTCAGCGCTTAAAAAACTTGACTACTTCTTCCTTGTAACCATGTTCAGCATTTACTTTTTCTAATACCTCTTTATTATGAGTATAACTACGTCCTGTTTCTAACGCATCTTTGTAAAGTTCAAAATAAGGAAGATTTCGCGCTTTTGCTAATGCGATTTCTTTTTTGGTGTCATAGTCAACTTTTTTAAAATTGATGTTCCCGATCCCGTTTTGGTCAACTTCAATGATTGTATACTGAGCTCTACTTACGTTGTTCTTGAAATTCTCCCAAAAAAAGAAAGATTGATAAATCGAACCAGGGTTTAAGATCAATTGTCCTTCACTGCTATATCGCATCAGCTGATGGTGTGAGTGACCAAAAACAGCAACATCACTTTTATGATCAGCAAATAATAAGTCAAAATTTTCTTGTTTTTCACTTATCCATAAATCACCACCGTAGTTTTTGTGAGGTAAATGATGACAAATTAAAAATTCGAAACCAGCAACTTCTTTTATTACAATTTGTGGTAGTTCTTCGATAAATGCTAACTCTTCTTCGCTTAAGTGATCAAGTTGATACTTAGCAAGCCTAGCACCGTAAACATCGGTTGGGCGATCAAAATCGAATGCTGAAGTATTAAGAAAAAAATCTTCCCAGTTACCTTTCACAAAGACCACATTCGGTAAGTTCCTCAACCGTTTCAACAAATCTGAAGACCCAGGGCCTGGCATGGTTAAATCACCTAAGATCCAATAATCCGTTACTTCTGCCAATATCGCATCTTTCAATGCGGCTTCTAAAGCTGTTACATTGCCATGGATATCCGACAAAATTGCTATTTTATGCATTGCTTCCAATCCTTTCGATTTATCTGTTTCAGCAGACCTAGTGTCCCAACTCGTATCGCTATTTATGTTTTCAAGCGCTAAAATGACAGTTTGCAATACGTTTACACAAAATAATCGGTGTTTTTATTGTGTTTTTACAGTATATTTGCCGAAAATTAGAAAATGTACTATACTTAGTATAGCACATTAGGTTCATTTTTAAAAGAGTAATCTAAATCATCAAATGCTCATCTAAACTAGAGAGCTAAACCTACCCTCATGGCTCCCAGTCTACACTATAAATCAACAAACTAAGTGCCTCTCCTGTGTCAATATTAACCTGCTTACTTACAACATACGACACACTACCACCGACAACCTCATCACCATTCTCATTATAAAAGCGATCATGAAAATATATATTTTCAAAAATTCCTGCTTCATCTATTTCAGCCACATCAAAACGCATGTTTTGAAACTCAAATCGCGTGCAAATATCTGCTGAATACGATATAATTATTGCTTCATTATCAAAAAAATAAACTGTTAGTGCATGCCCCTCATAAATATGCGTTAGCGAATAATCACAGTCATCGTCGTCGATAACGTCATCAGGCGCACCTAACGCTTCCTGAAAACGCTCAGGTGAATCCCCTAATGACAGGATTTCTCCTGTTTCAGTATCAAAAATTGATTTAAAATCTACATCTTCTCCATAACCACCTCCCTCATCACCACAAGCTGTCAGTACTGTAATAAAGGCTACTACAACCAATAATCTTAAAATGTTTTTCATAAATACCTCCTAGTGCATCAAATAGTATAATTAAAAGATCGTCAGATCTTGTTTAATATCTCTTACTTTGTTCCTACTCTTACCATAAACAAACTCCGCACCACTCCCCCACTCCCAAGCTCCCCCACCAGAACCCAGTTCAAAGTGCAGCTTAGCAATACCTAAATCAAATCCTACCAAATATTTCGTCGTGTCAGAAACACTAGCCCTCACACGCCCATCCTCATAAGAAAACATAACAGGCTGCTTATTCATCGCCGATGGTGCCCTTTGCACAGCCGCCATCCCTTCCGAAAACCACTCTGGAACCGGTGCATCACTTGTAAACATATCCGACTCACTCTTAGTTTTTCGATGGGTTAGCTTATAAATAAATCTTTCCTTAGAACTAAGGTTTTTTTCTACATTCCCAACAGTAATTAGACATGCCAACCGCTCACCCTCAGCTAACTTAAACGGTGTATTCGACTTACTAAACGTACCTCCAACCCAACAGGTACCTAATCCTAACGTAGTTGAATGCAAAACAAGTAACTCACCATAGTAGCCTATTTTCTCATCTGCATGGGGATCATCATCTGTCCCGATAAAGCCAAAATAATGATTTACGCCGCTTAACATTCCATAACTGCGAGTAAAACCCTTAAACGCCTCACCATTATTTAAAACAAGCTCAATCCGAAAACCACCGACTTTGTTATACCCATCAATCAGTTTTCGCAATTTATCAACATGCGCCGCCTCAAGCGCGCCATCAAGATACTTCCGCCTTGAAGTTCGCACATTGATTGCTTCTTGTAATGTCATCATCACAAATCTCCCTTCACAAATATCACTTTTTAGTATATCACTTTTCAGGAAACAATTAAAGAGTAAATTTAAAATATCTTGTCAAAAAAAGGTATGTTGTCAAGAAATTTGTTCACATCACACATGTCCGTACAACTTCCTCCAGTCAGTATTATCCTTTTCAATTTCAATCATTTCCTTAGATTCAGGAAGTATTTTAGGATATTCTGGGAAAAATTCAGCAAAAAAGTCAGCATTATACTTAACTCCTGAATGATCAGGCTTCAACTCTTGTGCCTTCAAATGATGATGATATGACTGCTCATGATTCTTTAGCCGATCAAAGCAAACACACAATTGCATATGGGGGATGAAATCACAAAAATCTTTTTGGAAGAAGCCGGCTTCATGATGACTATTCGGATTCAAAGCTAATTCATACCAATATACTGCTTTGCGATAATCTTCCTTTTCTATGAAATACTCGCCTATTTTACAACAATACCTTGCACGAGGCAGGTCATATAAAAACGTCTTGAACAAATAAATTAAGCCTTCCTCTTTTTGATCCAAGCTAGTATAAATATTATATAAATCATAACATGCTGTAATATTATCCTCTAGCCAGCCCTCACCACTGTTTAAGAATTTCTCGAATTGAACAATGGCATCTTCAAGACGGTTGTGGGTATGTAATTCACGGGCATAATAAAATGTCCCACGTGGCGAGAGCTTAGTTTGCTTTTCATAAATATCAAGATTTCGATGAGAATGGGTTCGATTCTTCTCACCATGGGTTACCGCAATTTCAAAACGTTGTACATTACCACTTGGTGTAATACATTCATGAACTGGCTCTTCCCATTTAAAATTCCGCTCACGTTTTAAAAGCCGCTCCCGATAATTACTCAACAACACATTGCCAAACTCATCAAATGAAAGATTGTATTTTAATACTGCCACATCAATACTTGTATCAAAAGTTTCTTTCAATGCCAGCAACTTTACTTGCTCACTCTTCTCCAAATAATCATCTGCATCAAGCCACATAATATAATCGCACATCGCCTTCGAAAAAGCATAATTCCGCGCAGCAGAAAAGTCATCAATCCATTCAAAATGATACACATTAGACGTATATTTTTTTGCAATCTCAACCGTTTTATCAGTCGATCCAGTATCAACAATGATAATTTCGTCAACAATCTCCTTTATTGAATCTAAACACCTTGCTAAAACTTTCTCTTCATTTTTCACAATCATCGCGAGCGTTAGTGTAATCATCAAATCCCCCCATGTTATAAATAATCAAAAATGCTATATTTAAGCATATTCAAAACATACAAAAAAGAGATCACCTTTTTGATTTTATTTAAGGAAATAATTGTTACAGTTTAATGCCACCAACAATTCCCCATTTCTGTGTGATTTTAGTGATGGATGTTTTTTTTCACCCAAGGGCATAAGTCCAACTAACCACTCCTTCCTCGTGGAGTTGGGCTTTATCCCTCACTAAAATCACACGCTGTAAGGCGAAAGCCGCGCAAGCTTGAGGGAATGACTCTTTAGCAATAACTTAAACAAGTTTAGGCGAGACCTTATTCTGATCACCGAAAGGGCGAACCTTGGCACGCATGCAGCAACTAATAGCCTCCCAAAAAAAAGTAGAGCCAAATCGCCCTACAGTTTTATGAAAATTTAAGAAAGTTGATGAATGGCTAAATTAGCATAATTACCAATTTGAATAACATCGCCATTCACTGGTTGATAGTTAACCAAACTCAATGCTGTTTCATCTTCAGTTGTTACAATAATGGCAGTTCCAGAAATGACTCCAACAGGTAGCGGTGAGTAAGAACGCATATAAACTGTTCCATCATCAAGTTCCAATGCAAGTTCGACTGATTCGACTAAGTAAGTCGCTTCAATTGGAATTTCCCAAGAAACTTGATAAACACCTGCATTCACAAGGGTAAAGATATCGTAACCAATACGCACGCCACCGCCATCTTCTGAGTCGCTAGCAATAATTCCAAAAGCTGGGAGCACATGGTTATTAAACTTAATCTTTTCCCCATCTTCTAAATCGTAAGGATCAGCAATTTTATCCCAGCCAGATGCTTGCCATTGACCATAAGCAAGATCAAGCATCTGCGAAGAAACTCCGAAAACAGCAAGACCTGCTTTAACTTGGGTGCGCTCTGACAAAGCAGCATCATGGCTTGAGATGTTCTGCAATTCAAAAACAACACCACCCTCTTGAAATTGCGCTTTAGTAACATTAATAATTGCAAATCCAGAAGTAGAAGCAATTTTAACATGTCCACTACCCGCAATAATTTCTGGAGGCATTAAACCTGGATAATCAGGATCATTTTCATCCAAAATCGGATTATATACAGCAACACCAAAATTGCTACCTTCAGGAGATAAACCTGTCTGCTGAGCTGCAAACCAATTAATCAAAAATACTCCTGATGATTTGATCGTAAACTTCCCAGTTGCATCATCATACTCAATCGCAGATGTTGTATTAATCGGATTATCAAATACAACCGCACCATCTTGTGGGATAATCGCTGGTTTTAGCGGATCAACCGCATTCGAGTTCAAAAACTCTGTTTGTAAATATGGAATCATAATAATACTCCTTTCGTTCTTTCCCCCTCAATCAGCCAATACTCAAAGCAAGCGTCTAACTGGGAGTTTATAGAGATGCCCTCTATATAATACGTAGGCGATTGCCGGTTGGTGACTTTTTTTAAAAAGAGGCTTTAATTTTTCAACATTTTAGCCCAATTGAATATCTTAGTAATAAAGCTTATTATTTTGAATGATAACGATCCGAGGTGAGTAAATTGGCATACTTTTTACATGTAGAACGAACAATTGATGAAATCATCCCGCAAAATACAAATGTAGGATTTGATTCAATTTTAAAGCAGAGCAAAACCATCCAAGAGCGTGATATTGTTGAAAACGACTTTATTTTCTCTGAAGATGGCAGTGAAATCGGCATCAAGCGCATGGGAACTTTTGTTATCCAGTGGTATCTATCGCAAATGACTGGGCTCTCAACAACTGGGCAAGTATTTCGTCTACAAACAAAGAATGACGGTGGGGAATGGGTTTATTTAGGAGATGGAACTAGTCATCTCAAAGTAGCAGCATCCTCTGGATTTGGTGTGCTTGAGATTACAGAAGCGGCGCTTGAACAAGCTGAGGATCAAATTGTCTGGATTAGGCTTCAAAATGCCAGCACCGCTTCGGCAGCCCTCGGGAATCGCCACCGAATTAAAGGTGCTCTCGTCATTTACTCATTAGGTGATCGCGGTTTTCAAGCTGATGGCATTCAAGCAGGCATCAGTTGGGATATCTCAAATGATAACTGGAAACCAACTACTGTTGGTCAAGAAATTGCTGCTGGTGCTCTTGTTCCATTTGATATTTTATTAAGTGATAGTTATTTTGGAGGCATCGGGCTGATAAGTCCCGGACTTTTCAAAATTACGGCTCCTGGCAAGTATAAAATAGACTGGGAACTGCCTATCAACACTGTCGACTACGCTGGTAAAGGTCTTATAGGTCTTTATATTGATGATCAACTTTATTCCTACAGCCATTTGCCAATGGTTCGAGGGATAGTTAATGGCACTGCCATTATTGATGTCTGGTTTGATGAAGAGATTGATATCCACCTTGCTAATCTTAGTGGGTGTACGATTCGAACTGCTAGGCACAGTAGTTTGACTATTACCCATCTTTGTCCACCGGCAGCACGAAGACCGGAGAGTTAATAAATGAGCGTTTCGTTTCGACGAAAATAGCACTTTTTTTGAGTTTTGACATATGATATTTATAATGAATATATGACGTTTATGCCCTAAAATCGTAGAAATAGTTCTGGGAATAAGCGAGAAGAAAGAAGGGATTTATGTGGATATCGTTGATGTTAGTGAGATTGAAATAGGCGATTTGATCCGAATCCCGCTTGAAATGGGAGGTTATTTGTTTGCCTCGACTGGACAGTCTATGGATTCACCAGTTTTTAAAGTGATGAATAAGACAGATAGTGGAGTTGATATTGAGTTAGAGCTACAAGTAATGGCAGTTCTGGCTCCATACTCCCTTTTTTATAGCGAAAAGAGTGATCATAATAAGGTTTTGAAGGCTTTGGAGGTTGGACCTGCTGTTATTAGAGAGGCTTTAGTGCCATGGCTTGTTCATACATTACCTGCGGATGATGTTGTGGAAAGAATTACAATTGCTGAAATTAGTGAGACGGGTACAATTGAGGTGGATCCGAAAAAAGATCGACAAAATCGTTGCCCGAATCCGATATTTGGAAGTGTTAAGCTGAAACAACCAGTTGCCTCAGCAAAGTTTTTTCTAAGCCATCGACCTCATAATGGGGTGCTTGAACTTGATGAGGATGCAGGGACTTGGATTTATCTTTGCACCATTGGTAAAGATCGCAACGACCATTTTGAAATTACGATTTGGGATCCAGAAACAGGGGCGTATGAAGTTCAGGTTGTCCATATTTGGGGAAAATGTAATGCAGTAACCCAAGTAACAGGGACAGTTGATTTAGCAGAGGGTGCAACAGTTACTCTTAAACCAATCCCACTAACCACAGAAACTGTTCAATTAGAAATCACGGATGACACACTCTTTCTCCCAGCAAGCAATTATCGCCGCCAATTTACCCCCCTCACCGTAGCTTACCCAATCACCGATATCTCATCTTACACCTACCTCATCCTCATTAACAACCTCGATCACCTCACCAACGTTTCATTCGTAGTCATCGAAGAGCTAGAATATTCCATCGGCACTGAGACCTACTTTGCCTACACCACCAATCAATCACCTGAACACCTGCTACCAAATGTCGACCCATATGTTCTTAGACTTTATAACCCAACCCCTGATCCTGATGCGATTTCAACCCGTGTTTCCATCTTGGCTCAAATTGAGGAACTAACTTACCGTGACAACGCCTCGTATCAAGCTCCTGCTCTTGTGACCAATGATGTTGACTTCGAAGTCGAAATTTCAGCGGCGGCTTATCTCATTCTTAAGCGGGAAGACATTGTGGAAATTGAGGAAGTTGACCCTGAGAGTTAATTTTTTAAAGAAAAAAAGCGGCATTAGACGAAGGTCGTGCCGTTTAAAAGATAATTAGTATTAGGAGTGATTATAATGGCTGATTGTATTCCAGGAACTTGCGGATGTCCTGCTCCGAAATGCCCTTGCACTTGCGGGAAAACTTTCGGGCCCGTGGATTTACGAAGAGTGTGGCGTGTAGGAACTTCGACAGGTTATGAGCCTTTTGAATTCTATGATCTAAACGGTGCTATTATCGGGTTTGACATTGACCTCATTAAAATAATCGGAGAGCGGTTGCGATTTGTTGTGGATGTTCATGATATGGATTTTAATTCTCTGTTCCCCGCCTTGGGTGTGAGGTACATTGATGTCATTGCAGCGGCAGTCTCGGAAACGCTAGAACGAAGTAAGTTTGCGGATTTTACTAAACCTTACTATGAATCGGGGATGGTTTTATTATCCCATGATGGCGATATCGATGAAAGTCAACCTATTAGTCAATTAAATGGTAAAATAGTCGCTGCTCAAAGCGGAACCACTCAAGAGGCCATTCTTCATGCGATTAAAGAAGGGGGTGGAGATCCGCCATTTGATGACCCAGACCCGTATGCACCCGGTATGATGATTTATACCAACGTCAGTTTGCCAACAATTGTCACTTTGATGGGGGCAAAAGATAATGTGGAGGTGCAGACTGAGACGGGAACATATGAAGGACCAATCCATGCTACCATCATGATCGATAAAGTTGCCGACAGCTATATAGTGCATCGACCACAACCGCCCTTAGTGCGCACAACTGAAGCCTTTTTAAACAGCGTTGAGACTTGCTCTTTCGCCCTCCCCCTTGGCAGTAGTCTTGTGGATGTCATTAATGACATCCTTGATGAACTGCTTGAACCTGGTGGTGAAATTGACCGTCTTATTGAAAAATGGTTTGGTGGTGTAAGCGTCGAGCAAACACCGTAGAATGGTTTTGCCTTTTGTAGCGAAACAACATCCAGATGAAAAGTCTTAAACCTGAGTGTTTAAGACTTTTTCCCTTAAAGCTACCTTTATTCATCAAACTTAAGTTGGACACCAGGAAACTTCTCTTCAATCGCTTCACTACGCAAAAGCCCTGTATTACACAAATTCAAAAACTGTAATTTAAGCAAAAATTCAAGCCCTTCAAGATCTGCGAAAGATAGCTGACCACTAGGCGGCAATCCTAAATGGGATAAATCCAACCGCTTAATCCGCAGTAATTCCGTCACATCAATTGGCGAACTCACCATCTTATTCAACACACGAGCAATCTCCTTAGCAACAAAGGAATTCGGAAACAACTGTTCGATGGGAATCGGAATCGCCGTCTGATACGCCATCCCCGCAAAATTAATAGTTGCCCCATTCTCGGGGTCGCTCGCCCACTCCCATTGAAGCTCCATCCGACCTCGCTCAAACCAGGTCACAATCCCCAGCTCGTCCTCATATTTCCCATTATACTTAAACAAATCAATCGGTACACGGGAATAATCTGCGGCAAACGGAGTAAATCCCTGAGGATGTGTCACATAAATCTGCGGCAATATCCGTCGCTGATCAAAAACTTTTGCCTCCCTTAATTTACCAAGCTCCATCAAGTGGCTAATATCATCAATCTCATTCCCATTTAAATTAATCACCTCAAGATTAGCCAAATAATGAATGCCTCCTAAAGAACGGATACAACAACCTTCTGCATCCAACTCCTTAATTACCTCAAACTCAGTAGGAGCAACATAATCCGTTAACTTACGACCAAGCAAGAGCGCCACTAGCTCCGCCAAGCATTCATCAACAAAAAACTCCCTCAAAGTCCGATTGAGAACAAATCCGCCCGAGGCGCTTGTAAAATTAACATCATAATTATTAAGGACGTGTGATCCCACACTTGTGCGAGCAAAAAAGATATTCGAGTTAATAAAATTAACATCAATCCCACTCGTATTATTCTCGCCATCATAAATGTAAGGAAAGTCGTCGGTTGCCGAATTATCATAGAAAGAAGTGCCAGCGCCGATTCTGAGGCTTTGATGATGCAAGACAGGGTTCGGATCTTTCGGGTCTCTTGATCCTGGGTTTGGTCCGTACCATTCATTTGGCATATAAACCCCTGCTCCAGATGATCCGATATTATCATAAATTTCACCTGCAACTAGTCGGATATCCCCGCCAAACAAAACAGCAATAGCAGCACCAACAGGTTGGTGAAACGTATTAATCGCCCAAGCAGCTGGAAAACCTCGATGACTATGAATTTTACCATTTGTCATAGTGAAAGTTCCATAACAGACCCCTACGCCTAGCCCCCCAGTCGTTGCTACCCAGTCGGAGTAACCAACATTTTCAAAAATCTCCCCGCCATTCATAGTGAAATGGCAATTAGCCCAGACAGTAATGCCGATGGTATTATTATTAATCAGACCATTATTCATCGTAAAAGTGGATCCTGGCAGCTCTTCAAAAATTGGGCGTCCATCTGCGGCCATCCCCAAGCCAAATTCAATAGCCTTATAATTTTCATGGATTCGACCACCATTCATAATCGCAGTGGAATTGTTGCGAACCCAAGCCCCAAACCCTTGAGGATAGGCCGTATGCCCATAAACTTCGCCGCCATTGATAATCAAAGTGGAGTAATCTTTAACAGAAATTCCCTGACCCCACGATCTTTGAACAGGGTTAGCAGGATTGGATGGGCGGTTATTATAAATCTTTCCACCATTTAACGTAAACGTGGAGCCTTCTGACTCAAGAGCATCTTGAAAATTGGCAGCTTCCACACCTGCAAGATAATTACCGAATATTTCGCCGCCTTCCATATCACCTCTAGAACAAACAAATCGTAACCCAATGAGATTATTGTAGATTTTGCAATTAGTAATATGAGTATAGCCATTTTGGATACAAGCAATCCCAAGACGCTCGCAACCATAAATCTCGCCACCCTCCATATTAAAGGTGCCCTCGAAACCAACCATAACTCCGATACCAGAAATAGGATACCCACCTTCTAGAACATTGGGCGGTCTAATTTCTCCTGGGCGGAT
>Ga0123355_10005833_pt1 | contig 18116 bp, 23 predicted proteins | sample TergutEmb28metaG_3_FD_89872 | JGI IMG/M metagenome (GOLD analysis project Ga0123355, IMG submission 89872) | Embiratermes neotenicus P1 segment gut microbial communities from Petit-Saut dam, French Guiana - Emb289 P1 | ecosystem: Host-associated > Arthropoda: Insects > Digestive system > Gut ... | reverse complement strand
TCGCTATCGGGGCGCCGTCCCGCGCACGCAAGAGTTTCCCATCCTCCACGAACTCCTTGGTGGCCTCGTGTACTTCGGCCAAGTTCTTACCCTTCCTGCTGTAGTAGGCGATGAACTCTCCTGTTACCGCCCGAAGCTCATCGGGGCGCAGATCCCGCCGCAACCAGGCTTCATAAAACGCCTTCTGCGCATGCGCCACCACGGAGTCGAGATCAACCGCACAAGAGACGCACGAGAACAAGGCCAGGATGACCAGAAGGCTGGGGAGTCGGAAACATCCTCGGGGGGCGCCAGACCCCGAAATGCCGACGTTTCGCCTCGCTGCAGTTGTCACTGTGGAGGTCCCTCCGATAAGCGAAGCGGCTATAACAAAAAAGCCGCGGGCGGCGCCTCGTGAGCCGTAATCGTCTTCGACATTTCCCGCGGGTTCGATACCCACCTCGGGCGTTGAGTTTGAGCTATTCGCGACCTCTTTGGTCTTTGTTCATTTCAACGCATTTTAAATGATTTGGGTCCTTGCTGTCCGCGGGCTTGGGAGCGCCGGATTTTTCTTTCATCTCCGATTGTGGGCGGCGCTGGAACCGGACGCCACGCTCTCAAACAAAAGAGCAAAAGAAAGCAAACGCGGGATCTGTTCCAGATCACCACAAGCTGGCGGCGAGCTGCCCGCCTTTGAGTAGCACTAGCCCCCGTACTGTCCGAAAAATCGATCGTTCTTCTTGGCGGTCCTAAAGTGGTCGGTGCTGTCCGACCGATATGGAGATGTATCCATTTCGGGTTGTCGATCAATCCCGTTCGATTTCCACCAGCAGTTCCGACTGGGGCATAGCGAGTTCAGGTGCAACGGTGCATGGGACAGTATGTATCCCGGTCAAAGGTCGGAGTGATTCTCACGCAGCCTTGCGGTAATAATAGGTCAGCAGCCCGCCGAGACGTTCCCGCCGATGCACTTCGCCTTCGCGGCCCGCATGCTCAGGCTCGGGACAGATCAGTACATTGTTCAAACCTTGGTGGTTGCGCTCGTTATGGTAGTGCGCCATGAATTCAGTAGGAGCTTTTCGCAACGCGCTCTCGCCGAACAAGATCATTCGCTCTGAGTACGATTACTTAATCGTCCGTACAAATCGTTGCGCGTGCGCGTTCAAATTGGGACTGCACGGTGGAAGCTTAACCCAGGCAACACCCGCTTCTCCCAGCAGGCTCAGGAACTCGGCCGTAAACAACGGATCGCGATCATGGATGAGGTAGCGCTTGCCCTTGAGTAAGCCATCCACCGCATCCGTGAGGTTGCGACCGATTTGATTCATCCACAACCCAATGGGACTCGACGCGATCCCAGCAATCTCCACCTTCCGGGTCGACAATTCCAAGAAAAACAGGAGGAAAAACCGCTGTAGGCCACGTCTCGTCCAAGCTTCGATGGCGAAAAAATCTGCTGCCACGATCAGGTCCCAGTGTTGCGTCAGGTTGGTCGCCACCAGCCATAGTAACGCCTAACGGACTTGCAACACGAGGCACTGGGCTAGCAGGGAGACAACGAGCAGCGGAACACGGATGATTAAGGATCTATCCCACGACGCCTGTAGCTCTCGACCATTCTCGAGGCCTTTTCCAGTCTTTGCCGCTTCGGTTTGAATCTGATTAATCGGTTTTGAAAAGCGACCGTAGGCGATGACGAAAAGGATCAGCATCACGAGCGATGCGAGATAGAACCAACGCTGCTCACCCCCGCTCGCGACAGCCAGCAGCAAGTTGCACAAGATCGCCGCGATGCCCCAGATCGGCATCCGAGCATCGCCGAACATGTGGAAGAAACCCATAACTTCGGTTCCGGCAGATGATGAAGCCAACCTCAGAGCGGGACGGCCTACAGTCAAAAAGAACATGTCCGTGCCACACACCACTGCCGTGCTAAGAATGCCCACGAGAGATACCGCCCACATCCAATGATTCATTGCCCTTCCTCCTTTCGGATCGTTGCCGCTCAAACGGCATGGATCAACAAAAGACCGACGACAAGCATCACCGCGCAGGTTATGCCATGAACGGAGAACGCCGTCGACCTCGACCCGCCCGAACCCAGAATGTTAGACATGTCGCCGAACGGAATGATGGCAAACACCAGCAGAACTATGCCTACCGACCGACTGCCCTCAGTCAGCATCAGCGTCAGGATGACCAATCCCGACGCAACATCCCGAATTCCCTTGAGACGCAGCCAGGCAAGCGTGTCAGCATCGGTGGCAGGCGGCTTCAGACCGAACGATCGCAAGATCCTCTCCGGGGATGCAAGGTAAAAACATCCGATCACAGTGATCGCCAGGGCTATCAGACCTGCCAGACCGAGTAGAATAGCGTCATGCATAAAACATCTCCTTATTAGAACATCTAGCAACGCTATAAGAGATGCCAAGACATTCGGGGAAGTTTCATCATTAATTGTAGCGCTGCTATAATTTATATCGATGGAATCTAGCAGGATTGCAGAACGAAAACTCCGTGACAAACAGGCCCGCCGGGCACAGATTATCAGTGCCGCACGACGAATCGCGGAGCTTGAAGGGTGGTCCAAAGTAACCGTTCGGCGGCTATCCGACGAAATTTCCTACAGCCAACCCGTTTTGTACGCTCATTTTGGATGCCGCGAAGGGATTCTCGCCGCGGTTGCTATCGAGGGTTTTCAGGAGATGGGCCTGGCATTGGAGAAGGCACGGAAACGGGCGAAGGGGGGAAATACGGTCGAATCGGTCGCGGCCGCATATCTGGAGTTCGCCGCGTCTTCACCAGCACTGTACGAAGTGATGTTTTCGCTCGGCCTGAGCGTACCATTCGATGAGGCGGCTACTCCACCGGAACTGCGATTCGCGTTTTCCCAACTCCTGGAGCTGTTCCAGGGGCAGACTTCGAAGCCAGAGGTTCTATCGGAAGTGTTTTGGGCGAGCCTCCATGGAATCGCCGAGCTAACAAGAACCAAGCGATTTCCGCGCCGCCGTCAGAAAGAGCGCTTGAGGGCGCTCGTCGAACTCTTCACTTTCCCAAGATGAAGGATGAAACGGCACAGGTGAGGAAAGCGCGATGACTGTAATAGCGCGCTCTCGTCTTTTCGCGAACTAGGTGAGATGAGTCCTCACAAACCGGCTTATCGGAAAAGGAAGTCCTGGTACACCCTTTAGTGCAAGTCTTAATCAGCCCGGCTCCCGGCCGTTACCCATCGGGCGGCAGCATCAGCGCTATCGTCGGGCCTTGTATTGAAAGCAATTGCCGCGTTTGGGGCGGCCCTTCGAATTGCGTTGATGACGACTTCGAATAATGCGAGGTTGCGGGGCGGCAGGCGCACACCGCCCCCAATGACCACACAATCGTAGTTTGCCGAATGCAACAGACGCTCCACGGTCGGTCCGGCAGTTTCATCTGGGCGGATGAAACCGTTGTCGGAATCCCATCCGCGATCACTGAACTGCTTCAGCGCAACTTCGATGCCAGCCCGAACTTTCTCAACGGTCATGCCTGGCGGCAATGTAGGGTCAGAAAAATCCACAGTCTCGGGGTCGAGGCCTAGCAGCAGAATCCGCGTCATGAACTCTCTCCTTTTCGCCGGAGTTTGCGAAGCGATCTTAACCGACTTCTCCGATTTTTAATAATCGTGATCAGCCACCCTACGGTAGGTCCTGACAAACGGGCATGGCACCTCTCATGTGACCAAGAGGCCGCTGCCGCGAGAAAACGTTGCTGCCATGCCGACTTCTCGGTATCGATCTCGCTTCATTGATGGGCGGTGTCGGTTTTTCGAAATTAGAGACCGTAAAAAAGCTGCGGCACGTTACTGTCATGCAGCTCTCGCGCAAGCGTGAGTCGCAACGAACTGTTCCAATTGGCCATTCATGGCTGCGTCTTCACTTGCAGCAGGTTGTGTGCCCCGCCTTGCTCCAACGCATCTTCTTCTTACACATGCGCCAGTCATGGTTTTCTGCTAGCTGCCATTGCGATAATCCTTGTGACGAAAGGTACCTCGTAGTGTCCGAAAACCAGATCTGCTTGAGACTTCTGGGCTTACCGCTCGCGCCTAAGCAGCGCGTTACACAACGTCACATCGCCAGGAATCGCCTGTTAACGTTCCCTTAACGTCCTTCTGACTCATCCCCAGGGACCCGGTGTTTTGAGTGCGATCGATTTTTCGGACACTACGCGGTAGTCGTAGCGCTGCTGCACGCGAGCCGTGGTCGGCATGGAAATGATCATCGGCCGCTCCCTCGCTCCGCTCAACTCCTGGAGGACGATGGAGAGCGGGAGAGCGCTCCTCTGATGTGACGACAACTCGCGCAGGAAAATGCAGAATGTCCTTACAGACAGCTCCGTATTCCGTCAGCGACAATGGAAGTGGAGAAACTCACGTGAATAGGAACCTACGTGGCGCTGACGTCGTCGCCAAGACGCTCGAGCGCCTTGGCTGCGAGCGCATATTCACGTTGTCGGGCAACCATATCATGTCGATTTTCGACGCGGTTCTGGAAACGAATATCGAATTGGTGCACGTCCGGCATGAAGCTGCGGCAGTCCATATGGCTGACGGATGGGGACGCCTCACCGGGAGACCCGGCGTCGCGATGGTAACGGGGGGGCCAGGACATGTGAACGTGATCGGGGCGCTGTTTACGGCGCTTGCGGCGGAGTCGCCGATGGTGCTGCTCTCAGGCCATGCCGCCACGTGGGAACTGGGGCGGGGGGGCTTCCAGGAAATCCGGCAGGCTGAAGTGGCTGCACCGGTCACAAAAGCATCGTGGACCGCAACGTCCGCCGCCACGCTGGGGCAGGACCTTGCCAAGGCGGTGCGCATTGCAATGGAAGGCCGGCCTGGTCCCGTTCATGTGAGCCTGCCCTCCGATCTGCTGGATCAGGAGTTGGATGCCAGCGTCATTGCATGGCCAGACCGACGCACGGACGCGGCGGCGCCTGACATTGCACCTGCGATTGCAGACAGCGTGCTTGCGGCAATCGCAGCGGCCAACAAGCCCATCATTTTTGCGCCGCCGCAGCTGTCGAACGTCGCTGGTCGTAGCCTTCTTTCCAAACTGGAAGCGGTAACGAACGCTCCGACTGTCGTTCTGGAGAGCCCGCGCGGCGTCTCCGATGCGGGTCTCGGCGCCTTCCCCGATGTGATCAGACAAGTCGATCTCGTCGTTCTTCTCGGCAAGGCACTCGACTTTACGACGCGTTGGGCGTCCGTGCCGGACTATTCACCGGATGTGCGCGTGATCGCCATCGATCCTGAAGCCGGATTGGTGGAACGAGCACTGAGGGAGACAGGAGAGCGGATGATCCTTGGTTGCGTTGCTGACGTCAAACGCGCGGCAGCGACGCTCATTGCGCGCGCCGCATCGACGAAGCCCCGCAGTAGGGAGTGGCTAACCCAGGCGCGCGCGGCAATTGACGGGCGGCCCGCCGAATGGGCGTCCGTCGTATCGTCGACACCGGGCCGGCTCCATCCGGCGGAACTTCTTCGCACATTGCGACCTTACGTCGAACGCAACAAGGATACGGTTTTGATCTGCGACGGGGGAGAAATCGGGCAGTGGGCGCAAAGCATGCTGCCGTCTCATCGGCGCATGGTCAACGGAGTCTCCGGGGCGATCGGGAGCGGGCTCTCGCTGGCCCTGTCTGCACGCTACTTCGAACAGAAGGCGCCGGTATTCGTGGTGCTCGGTGACGGAACAATCGGATTCCATCTTTCAGAATTCGAGACTGCGGTCAGACGACGCCTTCCCTTCGTTGCCATCATCGGAAATGACGCTTGCTGGAATGCAGAGAGCCAGATCCAGCGTAGAAACTACGGCGAGGATCGCATGCATGATTGCGATCTGACGCCTGCTCGGTACGACCTCGTCGTCGCTGCGCTTGGTGGACATGGGGAGTTTGTCGAGCGAGCGGAAGACCTTGCCGGCGCGATCGAACGCGCGTTCGACAGCGGCAAGCCGGCTTGCATTAACGTCATGATCGAAAGTATTGCCGCACCAAACATTCGTTTGGCCGCCAAATAATCGTTGAGTCGAAACTACGCCTTTGCGTCTCCGAGCCTTCGTCCCGCCGCCTGCTGTTTTGTACGTTCGCGATACCGCCCCGAAACTACAAAACTTCGAATATCGCAGCGAGGGGCACCTCCCTCGTCGAGGACTTGGCCTGAGACAGCAGGACATCTCAGTCGCGAGTACGCCGCTGATGGTCCTCCTGGCTTTGGCTTGCTGTCTGGCCCTGCAAGGCTGCAATTTAAGGAAATCCGACGCAAGGCCGACCATTGAGTTTACCAAGATTCCGCCTGCGGCGTAGGGCGGCCGAGAGAGGGTCGCTACGATCGCAGGGCGTGTCAGAAACGCTCGTCCTGGGCAGCAGATCGTTATTTATACGCACAGGGCAATGGTGGGTGCAGCCCTGGGCCGAGCGTGCGTTCATTCCGATCAAAGCGGACTCAACCTGGAGTATGGAAGCTCATCTGGGATTTGAATATGCTGCCTTATTGGTTGAGCCGGACTATCGTCCGCAAAACACGCTAGATGTAACTCCCACCCAGGGCGGTTCCGTTGCTGTCGTAAAAATTGTGCCAGGTAGAGGAACGGTGCAACTCGCCCCGGTCGGGTCGCTTAAATTCAGCGGCTATGATTGGAGTGTTCTCACGATTGAGAGTGACAAGGGCGGATTGAGCAACCTCTACGATCAGGAGAATGCATGGACCGATGCCGGCGGTGCGCTGCACATGCGGATTACGAAGGAATCGGACCGGTGGTCATGTGCCGAGATATTCTTAAATCGCAGTCTCGGTTACGGGACATATTCGGCAACTGTGCGTGATACTTCTCACCTAAAACCCGCCGCGGTCTTCAGTATGTTTACCTTCGACGAGTCGACCAGTGATCAGCACTTTCGCGAAGTGGACACAGAGGTTGGTGGCCGGGAGGCCGCGAATAGGAATAATGCAGAATACGAAATTCAACCGCTTTATATTCCGGGGAACCTGTTCACCTTTTCGGCGCCCGCAGGTGCGTTGACGTTTGTCCTGCATTGGGAATCCGAACACGCAACCTTCAAGACCCTTCGCGGAAGATCCGCAGGTGCCGGAGCGCAGGTGGTCTCGGAACATGAGTTTACGTCTGGGATACCGGAGCCGGGCAAGGCAGTAGCCCGTCTGATCTTTTTTGTCGCTGCCCGGGACAAGTATCCGATGCAGAAGCCGAGCGAGGTTGTGGTTGAGAAACTTGAATACCTTCCATGAGGACGCCTAGGGCGAGCTATTCATGGAGCCATCGCCAACTTCTTCCACAATGCAGTTCGTGCCCGGATCGCCCAACGCCTGAGGGAGTTAGTAGATGCCCATCAGCTAGGGTACGTCATTGAAGAACTGGACTTCCGCCTTTCGCCGGATACGGCGCGCAAATCCCGATGTGGCGTTTGTTACCACGGACCCACCTGCGAAACATTGATATTAACCGTTCGCCCGTAACCGGAGCTCCAGCGTTGGCTGCGGAAGTGATTTCGCCGGGCAATCTCGCGCAAGACATGCAGAAGAAGGCTAAGTAGCATTTGAACGGGGGCTCGAATCCAGTTTGGGTTGTCTATCCGACCATGAGTTTGGTGGAGGTTTACACGCAAGATGACATCCGTCTAGTCAGGGCGCCGGACTCGCTGGTTGAGGAGCGGCTCTTCGGGGGACGGAAGTTCACGCTTGCTCTGTTGCCCCTCTTCGCCGACCCGCGCGGCAGTGGCTGAAGCCATCCGAAGCATGATCTATCCTTTGCAAAACACTGCTCCGAGGGCAGTCCGACGAATTACACGTAGTACATTTTGATGTACACTCAGCATACGCTGGAACGATACTCGATCGCTGAAGCGAGGACCCATCTCCCCCGCATAGTTGATCAGGCTGAAGCTGGCGTTGAAGTGGAATTGACTCGCCGAGGGGCGACCGGTCGCCGTGCTCGTCTCACGTCAGAAATTTTGATCAACTCCTGGAAAAAGGTTCGCATTTCGGGAGACGTACAGAAAATTTCTCGAGAAGTATTCGTTCAAAGAAATCGGCCTTGCAGATGACTCACTGTATCCATGCGTGACAAAGCTACCGGGCGTAAGGTGTCCCTATGAGGCCCCGATATCTTTTAGACACAAGCATTGTTTCTAGCCGGTATCCAAAATGCCGAATCCCTTTTCGGCCGACGCTGGCTTTTTATTTCTCCGAGATTTTCGACAATTTTTTGACAGCTTGCGACCACAAACTGACATTCGAGTTTTTGGACGCTAGCCCAACTAATCCCTCTCTCCCGCCATCTAACAGTGGTCTTTTGATACTTTCCGCTCTAGCGCAGTTGAGGAGGACGCTTGGCTAAGAAATCTCACCCTCAAGAATCCGTTCCCGAAACCAGCTCCCGCCTGAAGGTTCTAGGCATCGTGCTGGCCGGAGGCAAAGGCACCCGGCTCTATCCGCTGACCCGCGAACGAGCCAAGCCCGCCGTTCCATTCGGAGGCAAGTACCGGATCATCGATTTCGTCCTCAGCAACTTTGTCAATTCAGGCATTCACTCGATTTACGTGCTCACGCAGTTCCTGAGCCAATCGCTGCTGCAGCATCTGAGCGAGGGTTGGCAGTTCGGCGGGCTGCTGAAGAGCCACTTCATCATCAATGTACCTGCCCAAATGCGTTCGGAAAACGAGTCATGGTATCGGGGCACTGCCGACGCAATCTATCAAAATATCAATCTGGTCGAGCAGTCCGATCCCCACCTCGTCGCGATTTTCGGAGCCGACCATATTTACCGCATGAATGTGGCCGCCATGATTGATTTCCATCGCGCAAAGCGCGCCGAGGTTACGGTGGCTGCCATTCCGGTGGAGCGAGTACACGCGCGCGAGTTCGGCGTGATCGAGGTCAACGACGGAGGCCGCATCATGGCCTTTCACGAAAAGAACCCGAATGCCCCGACCATGCCGGGCGATCCTCATCGCGTGTATGCCTCGATGGGCAACTATGTCTTCTCCACACCCACGCTTCTGGAATTGCTTAAAGCTGATGCGAAGATGCCAGGCAGTCGCCACGATTTCGGCATAGACATCTTGCCCCGACTCGCCGGCCAAGCGCCTATGTACGCCTACAATTTTGAAAGCAACCGCATCCCCGGTGAGGTCGAGGATTCCGTTCCCTACTGGCGTGACGTCGGCACCATCGAGGCCTACTACGAAGCCAACATGGACCTGAACCACGTGAAACCCGAACTGAATCTCTACAACCGCGATTGGCCGATGCGAAGCATTAGCTATCCCGATCCCCCGGTGAAGTTCGTGTTTGACGAAGATGGACGGCGCGGTGAAGCGCTTGACAGCATCGTCTCCGGGGGATGCATCCTTGCCGGCGGTATGGTGCGGAAGTCGGTTCTGGGACGCGGTGTGCGCGTCCACACCGGAGCCGAGGTCGAAGGCTGCGTCATCATGGATAACTGCGACATCGGGCGCCGTGCCAAACTGCGCCGAGCGATCCTCGACAAAAACATCCGCATCCCGGAGGACGCCACCGTCGGCTACGACCTCGAGGCGGATCGCGCCCGCGGATGGCATGTGACGGATACGGGAATCGTGGTGATCGGACGTGGCTATAGCAGCGTCCCCATGGCAGTGATGGTCGCGTGAGTACGGAGCGAAACCCCCAATGGTTCAAGGGAGCTGCGCCAAAACCACTCTCCAATTCAACGGGGAGGCAGAACTACCCTAGACAGGCAGCCAGCCGATCGCTGTGGAAACAGGCGCGGGCGCTTCGTGAAGAGAACATCTCTTCCGGTAGGGATTTACAGAAGGCGCAGGCTCTTAAGCGAGGCACGGGTGGCGCCTCCACCCAGCTCCGGCACAACGAATAGTTCGAGTACCGTAACATTTGAAAGGTCAACTTGATATTCCTCAGCCTCTCGGATGGTTTCGGGTGGGCTGAAATTCCACTGCTGGCGCGCAATCTCCTTATATGAGCTTCCGTTGTCTCGTGACCAGCGCAATAGAAATTCTTGCGTGCGGGCGGTTTCGTTCTCCTCAATAACAAGGGATATGAGTTTCAGCTTTTGTGGCTGGTCAAAAACCAGCCGAATCGTCTGAGGGCCCGGCGTCCCCGCGCGCCAGCCCGGCGACTCTCCTGTTACGAAGGCGGACTCGACCGGATAGTCCTTGGCTTCCGAGGTGAACTCGATAGTGGCTACCCGCTCGACATCCAGCCACTGTTCCTCCCGAGATCGAACTGTTTCCTGAGTTGGAGTGATAAGCCGCTTACGCATACAAACCCAGTCTTCGTCCAGCCGTTCAGTGTTTCCCTTTACTTTTTAGTGATTCTTGATCGTTTTCGTCACATATTGTGATGCCGTATCCCGGTCAACCGTGAGTTCAAAAACATGGGGCAGATTGAAGATTCCGAGATCTACCCAGACGATGAGTCATGCCATTCTTGGCTCCGCATCTTGGTGACTCAAAGGGCGTCGTCATGACGAGAGCGCGGCTCGAGGCTTTCCGAAAGATTAACACCGCAGCGGTGGTCGACTGGCAGCCAACCTTGCACGGGTGCCTGCAGTTAGCGCACGGCCCTGTCGGCGATCCCTTGCAGATCTATGGAGATCGACTTTCCGGACACTTCGCGCATAGGATGGTAATGAAGGGCTGATCATACACCAAAATGTAACAAAATGTGTATGGTTTGTTCCATGAGAACCGACATCGACATCGACGAGAACCTGGTGCGTAAAGCGAGAAAGCTCACCCGCCTGAAAAGCAAACGCCAAATCGTCGATCGGGCTTTGGAGTTGTTGGTCCGTTCGGAAAGCCGCAAGGGCATTCTTCGCTACCATGGCAGCGGCATCCGGAAAGGTGACGCAAAGGCCCTGCGGAGAAACCGGGTTTGATCCTGGTGGACAATTCGGTTTGGATCGACTTTCTAAGCGCATCGCCCTCAGATGCCGGAGCCGAATTGCGCAGGATGATCGCGGATGCGGAGCCCTTCGCGCTGACCGGAATTGTGGTAACGGAAGTTTTGCAAGGCCTCCGGCGGGATGTAAGCTGGATCGAACACTACCTCTCGCAGTGGGAAATGCTCGAACCCGTTGGCTACAAGACCTATCGAGAACGGTGGAATGGTTAGCGTCACAGCTAGGACCGTCCAGCGGAGTAACGGATCTCCTTCGGATAAACTGGCGCCTACTCCAACGCACCAATGAGGATGATTTACGAAACCAGGCATTACACTCGTCGATCCCATTCTGTAATCCAGAACCATTGAAGGGACTCATGGAGCGCCGGTTTTCCATAGGTGGTCGGCACAATAGACTGCTTCTTTCACGCGACGCCGTGGTGTCTGAAAAATCGATTATGGATTCGTCACACTCTGCGCAGCATTGACTCCTTTGAAAAATCAGCGACTTAGAAAAAGCTCGTGAAAACTCAGCGAAAGACGGTGTTAAAAATGTTACAAGCGCCGGGCTTCGAGCAGGATGAAATTTTTGCGGATCACAGGTAGTGCACGCCTTGTCGGCGATCCCTTGCAGATCCATGCAGATCGATTTTCCGGACACTACGCGGTAAACCGGTTGCCGTCCATCTTTCAGTTCAGATCATGGCTGTTCCATCTGGCATGTTGTCGTAAGCTGAGACCAACAACCTTAAGGAGGGCGCATGCAGAGGAGGGAATTTGTGAGATCAGCGCTGGCTACCGCGGGAGCGGCTACGGGTGTGGCGGCGTTTGGGGCCGAAACAGGGCCTGGGGGAGGGCCTGATCAGGAATACTATCAGCTGCGAGCCTACACCCTGCGAATGGGGCCGCAGCTTGCGCTGACCCAGGGCTATTTCGAACAGGCCCTGATTCCTGCCCTGAACCGGCTCGGCATATCGCCTGTAGGGACCTTCAAGCTCGATATTGGACCAGAGACGCCCACCTACTATGTGCTGATTCCCTCGACCTCCGTCGAGACACTGCTCTCGCTCGACACCCTGCTTGGGAAAGATCCGAAGTACGTGAAGGGCGCATCCGGGTTTCGGGACGCCCCGGCGTCAGCGCCTGCATTTGTACGCGCGGAGCGATCCATCCTCTCGGCCTTTTCAGGCTGGCCGAAACTGACGGCTCCGAAGCTTGAAAAGCGCATCTTCCAGCTGCGTACCTACGAGAACCCGAGCCAGGTGGCGCATACGCGGAAGGTCCAGATGTTCAACGAAGCGGAGATCGGGCTGTTTGCCAAGGCAGGGCTGAATCCGGTCTTCTTTGCGGATACGGTGATCGGCACCCGCATGCCGAACTTGACTTATATGCTGACCTTCCCTGACTTGCCGACTCTGACAGCTTCCTGGGCAGCGTTCTCGGGCGATCCGGCGTGGAAGGAGCTCTCGCACAAGCCTGGCAATACCGATGCCGAGACCGTAAGCAACATTACGAACCTGTATCTGAGCCCGCTGAGCTCCTCACAGATTTGAAATTGATGGCGGTGGGCGTACAGCCAAAATAATAATCCGAGCCAGTATTCATGCTGCTCGGGCCTCGTTAAATACACGTAGCAATGATGTTGCTGTTCCCTAGAAATTGTAGTTGGCGAACTTCCCTGCTTGATCGGAGACTGATGGTCACTCGCCTTCAGCTAGTTCGATACCCTCCGGCAATTTCATTTCTTCTTTGATGCTGAGGAGGGTAGTCAACACTTGCGCTCGGAGTCGTTCGAGCAATGCAACGATTACGGCCTTTGGAAAGAATTGCCGCTCTTGAAGTAGGACAGCACCATCGAGAACGAGGATCAGTACCAGATGCTCCTGGCTTCGGCCCAGGGATTCGATAGAGCCAACCTCAGACCCCGACGTGGACATTAGGCCACGGCAGTAGAGTATGGTTCTGGTAGGGGAATCGGCCCGTGCGGGTCTGTATGGAATGGCAAGAGGCTTCTGCGCAAAGCATGGGTCGATGAGTCAACTTCATTCTTGATGATGGTCGGCAGGTCCTGTGCGGCGAGCTTTCCGAGAGCGCGACGGGGAGAGGCTCTTATTGTTTCGGAAATTGGGGTCTGCGAGGACAGCCACTTACGAGGAGCGACTGTCACTCAAGGGACTGATCTCCAGCGGCTTGCGCTCGGGATCTTTGGGTTCGCTCCGCGTTGGATGAATCCGAAGATCATGTAAAGCGCACCTACTCCATCAGTACGCCTCCATTCGCATGGCCACGCGACGCCCGAGACCGGCTTGAACGAATCTGTTTTTTCTTTTGTCGTTGGATATCGATCCCGCTGTCGTTGGGAATGTGGGAAAGGGGTTTCCTAGATAAGGGGGAAGGGTGGAAAGCCGGTATTTGGCTTTCTAGGCTTTCCACCCCTCGTCATTTCCAACGCGCCCGTCGGTCACTGTGTTTACCGTAGCGCACGCACGGCTACAGTCAGTCTGCAGATCGACGCCAAAATTCGCGTCGGCCCGCCGAAGATGTCGCCAGTGTGGATCTCCGGTTCCACATGCGTACTTCAACGCTGCCCGGGGTCCTCTCGTTATTCATTCGGCGGTCAGAGCGCGAAGAGTTGTATGGATTGACGACGCAGATGCGGCGGGCCAGCAGCTCGATCGGCGCCAATCTTGCGGAAGGTTGTGGCCGCGGCGGAGATTTAGAGCTGAAGCGAGGCAGCACGACCTGTCATCTCTTTCGCGCTTCGAATTTCTCCTCATGTGTATCGTATGAACCTCCGCGAACCTCCGCGCGCTCTTACGCTCTATACTTCGACTTTGGTGTACAGTAGGAACGCTATCGACTCCGCTCCGAACCGGTAAGCCATGCGGAGGGATGCCTCTAATTCAAGCCGCCAGAAGCTGAACGTATGTGGGTCATTGAGAAGATTGAAATCAGCGGCGGATTTTTGCCTGGCCTGAGCGTCACCATCCCCCAGGGTCTGACCTGCATCATCGGGGCGCGCGGAAGTGGAAAATCCACGCTTGTCGAGGCGGTGCGGTTTGCGCTATGCGGCATCTCGGCCGCCCCGAAGCACTGCGCCGACCTGATTCAGGCAAATCTCGCGGGCGGAGCTCTTGTGACGATCACCGCTATCGCCGACGGCTCTAACCGCTACACTATCAAGAGGGGACTCAAGCAGAACCCTGTGCTCCTAACATCTGACAGCAGAGCGATCAATACGGTTGATCTAGATCGAGGCACTTTTCTGCCTCTGGACGCGTACAGCAGCTTCGAGATCGAGGCGATCGCCGACGAAGCGCTTGGCCACAGACGTCGGAATCTGCTGGACGAACTGCGCAGCGAGCAGATCCGAAGCATCCATCAGTCGCTGACCGAGAGCACACGCGCGCTTGAGACGAATGCGGATCGTATTCGAACGGCGCAGCGAACGATCGGCGACCTGACGGAGCAGATTGAGGAACTCGGGGACGTTCGGGCCCGGCTGAGCGCGCTTGCGCCATCCGATCGCGAGTCCGCGGAAGATTTCGTCCGACTGTCCCGCCAGCAGCAGTTCGATCAGCGCGAGATCGCCAAATTAGACTCCGCCGATCGGGATCTGAAGACGTTTGAAGAGGCTCTCGAGCGGCTTCGAACAGAGGCGCAGAAGGTCTTCGCAGCGCGCATCGCGGAGGAGCAGTCCGCGAATGCGGATGCCCTGCGCCACTATGACAGACTGCTTGTGGCATCAATGGCGCCGGTCGAGAAGCACCTTTCCGCTATCCAAGCAAGGATCCGTGAAGCGCAGGAAGCATTGGCGGAGGCGCGCAAAAGCGTCTCGGAGATCCACACAAGTCACGCCGGCGACTTGGCCAAGCTGACCGCTCTAAACCAAGCCGCAAGCGATCAGGCTCGCGTGCGTGCGTCGCTCGAGCAGCAGGTCGCCAAACTCGAAGCGTTGGAGCAACAACGGCTGGAACTTAATGCGGAGTTGAGTGCGCTATTCGAGCGGCGAAAGTCTCTGAAAGCGGATCACATTCTGATGCGCGATAAGGTTTCAACGATGCGGGACGAGATTGCCTCGGAGCTTCAGCACGAGGCCGGCGAGCGAGTCCGAATTCGTGTGATGCGAAACGCGGACCATCTGTCATACCAGGAGATGCTAATGGAGGGCCTCAAGGGAGCACGGGTACGCAATCAAAATGAAATCCTCGCAACACTGATGCAGTTACGGCCGGAGCAGCTCGCACAGCTCCTTCAGTCGAATGACCTCGACTCCTTCGAGGAGCTGACCCATTTCGGAAGGGAGCGCTCCCTGAAAATACTGGAAGCTTTTCGCGAGAGCTTAGATCCTTTGACTCTGGAGATCACCGAAATCGAAGACCGCATTGCCATCGAGTTAAATGTCGCAACCGCAGGTCGACCGCACTTTAAGGAGGCGTCTGACCTCTCCCGCGGACAGAAGTGCACGGCACTTCTGCCGATCCTCCTAGCGAGGAGAGACAACCCGCTGATAATCGATCAGCCGGAGGACAACCTCGACAATCATTTCATTTTTGAGACCGTCGTGAATGCGGTCCAGCGCATGAAGAAGCGCCGCCAGATGATCTTCATCACGCATAATGCGAATATTCCCGTTCTGGCGGAAGCAGAACTCGTGCTGGTGATGACCTCGGATGGTCGGATTGGAGCCATTGAGAAGCGCGGCTCAGTCGACGAATGCCGGGAACAGATCATCGATCTGCTCGAAGGCGGAAGAGAAGCGTTCGAACTACGCTCGAAGCGGTATGCAGCCGCCTGAGGTTTTGCACAAGAGGCTTCGGCGCCTCGCCGTAGAGGACCCGCGCGAGGCTCGAAAGGCGTTTCTTCGGCTTTTCGATTCTGGCGGTTCGGCGCTCGAACAGTTTCTCGATCACATCTCTTCTCCTGCTGATGGCCGGTTGCGGCACCTCGTCGTCAGCGCGTTGCGGAACAACCGGGACAAGGAGCGCCTCACCCCCTATCTCATCGCATGGCACGAGAACGAAACTGATGAATTTGCAAAACGCGCCATCGCCGCTGCTCTGGAGGGTGTCAAAACGGAATCGGCTGCCCAAACCGCACTCGCGCAGGAGGTTGCCCGTTTGACGACGGCGATCGGAAGGGAGACGGCGCAGCGCGAGCGACTAAACCGCGAGCTGGAGATCGCGCGGGAAGTGCAGGAGCATCTGTTTCCTCAGCAGCTTCCACCGGCGGTGGGCCTGGACTACTGCGGACAGTGCTGGCCCGCGCGAGAGGTGGGCGGAGATTATTACGATTTCCTTGAACTTCCCGACAACAAGCTGGGGATTGCGATTGGCGACGCATCAGGGAAGGGGGTGGGTGCCGCGCTTATGATGGCTAGTCTCGAAGCATCACTGCGTGCTCTGGCTTCTGTCGTCCGAGACCCAGCGGACCTGATGGGGCGAGTCAACGGCCTCGTTTACCAGGCGTCGGCGACGAATCGCTACGCGACCCTGTTTTACGCCGAGTACGATCCGGCGAAACGCTGCTTGACCTACGTCAACGCGGGTCACAACCCGCCCGTGGTCCTGCGGAACTGCGGCGGTGTGTGCGACGTGCGTCGCCTGGAAACCGGTGGCCCAGTGGTCGGGCTTCTTCCACAACGGTATCAGCGAGGCGTGTTTTTTAATGAATCCGGGGATCTAGTCGTGCTCTTTACAGACGGGGTTTCCGAATCGATGAACGTTCGCCATGAAGAATGGGGCGAAGAGAGACTGATCGAACTAGCCAAAACGTGTCATGGCCTACCAGCTAAGCACGTCATGAGACGAATCCTTGCCGCCGCCCAGGCGTTCGCCGAGGGTGCTTCGCAGCATGATGATATGACGCTAGTGGTCCTCCGTGCTCCCTGATTTTGGTCGTTGCCCGTTCGATTCAGTTGGGATGGTCCCGCCGGTTGCGCGCTGCCGGCTGTGAGACCAAACATGCATTACGCCCTCTCATTTGCTTCGAGTCGAAGTCTCACTCTCCTCGGTGGGTTTGATCGCGAGGAGGGCCTTCGCGGCTGCGGGAAGAGGGGGCTGCGAAATACAGAAATAGTAGATACGAGAAGACTCGCCGCTGCGCCATCAGAACCAGCCCCCGGACGGCACACCGCCATTGAGGCGCAGATAGGTGACGAGATTGCCGTAGTGCAAGGCGTCATGATTTCCGACTTGCGTTAGGATGAACATCTTGTTCGTCTTGAAGCCCCAGAAGTCCGCCGGGTCATTGAGGTGCGCATCTGTGAACCCGGAAAACGCGCCATCGCAGTAGGCGAACGATCCTTTGAGATAGGCCATAATCTCGGCCTTCGTACCCTTCGCGGCAGCGGAGCCGGGGGGATTTTCACCCTTGGCGTTGGCACACAAATAGTAGGAGATATCCGCCACATGAGTCAGGATCTCACCAAACGACCGAACGTCCTTCGTCGGCCGGTAGCTGTACTTGGACTCGGGCATCGCCTCCGCCGACTTCATAATCTTGTCCTGCATGTTGCTGCGAAAAATGGATAGCGTCTTCGTCAGCGGATTCGGCGCCGCGATTGGATTGGGAAAGTCCGGCGAGATTTGGGCGTTAGCCAAGGGCGCCGGGACGGAAACAGATACCATAGCAACAAGAACCGCGACGGGAGTAATGGGTAGGAACCTTAAAGCAAGGACCATCCGCCAAATCCCAACCTCCGTAGTCCGAGAACGAGTCAGCCTGGTAAGCATCTCGATTGAATTACGAACCGTGCAGAAGAGATTTTTCGGCAAGTATTGCATTTGGCGTCCTCCTGCCTGGCACTTTGCACGCAAGGTTCCAGTTGACCCGCTTAGTCCTACCCCTTTGTATCCAAGGGGTAACGAGATGGCGAGAGCTCTGGACTCTCTGCCGAACTGTCCATTTTCGATTAACACTGTCCATTCGCAGAATTCAAGCCATGGTTTAGGTCCCCGTGACGGCCGCCATCTGGCCAGGCCAGCGCCTGCAGGCAACGGCATATCCGCTGGCCCCGCTTATCTCTGTTCTTACACATGTCGATTTCCTCTTGTGGAGCACGGCCAGTGGGTGACTAAGGGCGAGAATCTCAGATCTCCTGATCTCGACCGGTAATTTCAGGTCATTGATGAAAGCGGAATGATCCCAGAAAGAATGTTGCCAAAGGGTGTGGCCTTCGGGTAAGAGAGTGGAATGCCAC
>Ga0123355_10005832_pt1 | contig 18117 bp, 16 predicted proteins | sample TergutEmb28metaG_3_FD_89872 | JGI IMG/M metagenome (GOLD analysis project Ga0123355, IMG submission 89872) | Embiratermes neotenicus P1 segment gut microbial communities from Petit-Saut dam, French Guiana - Emb289 P1 | ecosystem: Host-associated > Arthropoda: Insects > Digestive system > Gut ... | reverse complement strand
TCGTGGGAGACGTTGCCTACAAACTCGCGGCGCATATCCTCCGCCTGTTCGATGGCGTCGGCCATGATGTTGAATGCGCTGGACAGTTCGCCAATCTCGTCTACGCGGCCCCTATCTTCGACCCGAGCGGAGAAATCGCCGTGGGCAAATCGATGTGCGGCAATAGACATCTCTTTGAGCGGGGCGGCCTGATGTCTGGCTACCAGCATAGCGAGCACAATGGCCATGAGGAGCACAGAGGCTGCAACGAGTAAAAAGAGCGAGAGCATCGCGCCCCACTCCTCCATGGCCACATCTGCGCTGGAGGATGCTAAGACATAGCCGCCGTGAGAGCCGTCTGCCAGGCCCCAAATGGGTTCGGCGTGAATGTAGCTGGTCCGATCCACCAGACCGGGGATGGTGTTCAGGGTCGAGAAAGAGTTGTACTGGCGCAAGAAATATCGCAACTCCGAAGGGAGCATTTGTCCAATGTGTTCGCAGAGATAGTAGCGTTCGGAACAGGCTATGATAATCCCGTCAGTGTTCGCTACGACCATCCGATTATGGGGCAGGGTGACGATAGAGACGACGAGATTAATCATCTCGTGGTCTTCCTCCCGATTGGGGTTGAAGTTGGCGACATAGTTGTAGAAATCTACCACGGATTCCACATTGGCCTCCAGCCCGGCCCGTTGGTCTGCAATGGTCTGGTTGCGTAGGATGATGGCAAAGGAGACCAGAAAGACCAGAAAGCTGAGCAGAACCATGCTGGCGAGTAGGAGACAGTTTTTTAAATAAACACTATTCATTGTGATGCCTCGGAGATTTTGAAATGAATACGCAACGTGATGTGGACATCGTGCCCTAATAATGCGCATGATGTGATTGGGGGCGGCGGACAGAAAAATGCCGCGCCTATAGGATATTCTTTTTTGGGAAGGGGTGATCGGGTCCGGTCACCCGCAACGTACAATGGCGCATTATTGTTATGTAGTGACATATTGCAAAGTACGGGCAAGCGGATCAATATCATCCTTATATACTTAATAACTCAAACTTATATCCGACGCCCCAAACTGTTTTGAGACTCCATTGGGCGCTGGTACCCTCCAGTTTTTCTCTGAGACGCTTGACGTGGACATCTACAGTACGGCTGTCGCCGAAATAGTCGAAGCCCCAAACTTCATCCAAGAGCTGGTTACGGGTGTAGACGCGGTTGGGAGAAGTGGCTAGATGGAAGAGCAATTCTAACTCTTTGGGCGGTGTATCTATCTTGTTACTATCCACCAAGAGTTCGTAAGAGTCTAGGTTAATGATCAGTTTGTCGAAAGAGAGCCGCTTTTGTAAATCCTCCGGATTATCGTCATAGCGACGCATCACGGCATGAATTCTTGCGATGAGCTCCTTTGGCTCGAAGGGTTTTACCATGTAGTCATCCGCCCCCAGATCGAGACCAGTGACCTTATCGAAGGTTTCGCCCTTCGCTGTGAGCATGATGATGGGGACCTTCGAAGTGCGCCGAATTTCTCGGCATACACCCCAGCCGTCCAGAGAGGGGAGCATGATGTCCAAGAGGATGATATTTGGCTTGAACTGTGCCGCGACTGAGACCCCCTCGGCCCCATCGGCCACGATTTTGAGGATAAAGCCTTCTTTTTCCAGGTAGAGACGCAGAAGCTCTGCGATATTTCCATCGTCCTCGATGACCAAAACCTTAGCTGCCATAGGGAATGCCACCTCCTGTGTAAGCATCTGATAATCAACTCATTATATTATAAATTCCACGATTCGTCAAAGGGTATGGCAAATGGTGTCGATTTGAATGTGTTTCCCCCGCCATAGGCGGGGGAAACACAAGAAATCCAACAATGCGTTTGTCCGCTGCCTTCGTTAAAGGTTGAACAAAATGTAAATGAATGCTATAATGATCATGGTATCGTTTTTCGTATTCCGCCGCCGTAAGCGGGGGAATACGAAAAAGTTTGCTGTGCCTATGCTAATAAATCATGAACTTGTTATGACTTCATAAAAGGGGAATAAGAAACATGACACCACACGCTACAGAGATAAAAATATTTACCGGCAATGCCCATCAACGGCTTTCGGAGCACATTTGCCGTAACATGGGGATCAAGCTGGGAGATGCCACGGTGGATCACTTTGCCGACGGGGAAGTGGCGGTTTCTTTGTATGAGACCGTGCGCGGGCGGGATGTATTTTTGGTCCAGCCCACCTGCAATCCGGTGAATGAACATCTGATGGAGTTGCTCATTATGATCGATGCCTGCTCCCGGGCTTCTGCCGGGCGGATTACTGCGGTCATTCCATATTTTGGCTATGCGCGCCAGGACAGAAAGTCTAAGGCGCGGGATCCCATCTCGGCCAAGCTTGCGGCGAATCTCATCACCAAAGCCGGGGCGGACCGGGTGATGACGATGGACCTGCACGCCTCACAGATACAGGGTTTTTTCGACATCCCGGTAGACAACCTGATGGGTGCGCCTCTCTTTGCGGACTATATTCTCCAAAAATTTAGCGGAGCGAATCTAAACGATATAATGGCTGTGAGTCCGGATGTAGGCAGTGTTTCCCGTACGCGCACATTTGCGCACCGCTTGGGGATTGGGCTCGCCATCGTAGATAAGCGGCGGCCCTGTGCCAATGAGAGCGAAGTCATGAACATCATTGGCGATGTCAAAGGCAAACATGTCATCCTCTTTGACGATATGATAGATACTGCCGGGAGCCTCTGTGCTGCGGCAAAGGCCCTTGTAGAGATCGGTGGAGCGAAGGACATCTATGCCTGTGCTACCCACGGGATCCTCAGCGGCAAGGCGATAGAGCGGATTGAAAAGAGCCCTATTAAAGAAGTGGTGCTCCTAGATACGATTCCATATCCAAAAAGTCAGCCGACTTGTGAGAAAATCAAATATATTTCTGTTGCGCCGATGTTTGCGGAAGCCATTGACCGCGTATATGAGGAAGTTTCGATCTCGACTTTGTTTAAATAAATGGTAGAGACGGGTCCCATATCCGCCCCCAAGCCGTATCGGGTTGATAAAGGATCCACCCCTTATAAATGAGGTAGCCATGTTTTTTTCATCAAAAAAAGTGCCTGACTGGTTGGTGGTGTTTCTCGGAAACCCCGGTGAGCATTACCGAGAGACCCGTCACAACGTGGGTTTTCTTACGGCGGATGTTCTGGCTGAATTGCAAAAAGTTCAAGTCAAGCGGGCGAAGTTCAGCGCGCTCACAGGGTTTTGTACCATGGGCGATCAACGCGTGATGTTGATGCTGCCGCAGACCTATATGAATCGATCCGGGGATGCGGTATATATGGCGGCACGAAGTTATCGTATTCTGCCTGAACATATCCTGGTGGTGGCGGACGATACGGCCTTAGAGGCCGGGCGGCTTCGCATTCGCCGTCAGGGCGGTGCCGGGGGGCACAACGGGCTAAAAAGCATCATCATGCGGCTTGGATCGGAGCGTTTCCCCCGGATCAAAATCGGAGTGGGTGCGCCGCCGCACGAGGACTTTGATCTCGCGGACTGGGTACTCGGCAAGCCAAAAGGCAGGGAGCGAGACGCAGTCCAAACAGCCATTGTTGAGGCCGCAGAAGCGATAGACGTAGTGATTCGAGAAGGCATAGACGTGGCGATGAGCCGGTTTAATTAGCAATTGATTGTCCATTTTTGTCATGCCCTAAAATAGTTGCGTATGCGTGTTTCCCCCGCCTACGGCGGGGGAAACACAAGTAGCTCCGACTAAACGATTTAGAGAGATATGCGGCTATATAGTCTCTCAGATTATGGAGGTCGATGTTTATAATGAAACGGTTTATGCATGAATTCAAGGAGTTTGCACTCCGTGGAAATGTGATGAACTTGGCTGTAGGTATGATTATCGGCATGGCATTTCAAGAGATCGTCACTTCTTTAACGGATAATATTTTATCACCTATCATCGGTCTGCTGATTGGGCAGAATTTCGATTCTCTGGTGTGGAATGTATTTGGCGTTACTCTGCGTTATGGCGCATTTATCACATCAGTGTTCAATTTTATTATTTTGGCATTCGTGGTATTTATGATCGTAAGATTAATGAACAAGCTGCTCACTGCAAAAGAGAGCGCGGGCGTAGAGGAGCCCCAATGTCGTTGCCCGTTTTGCATGACTGAAATACAGCAGGGCGCTACCCGTTGCCCCGCCTGCACTTCAATCATAGCATGAAAAAACATATTATTATCATTGGTGCAGGCATTGCCGGCCTGACTGCCGGGATCTACGCAAGGCGCAGCGGTTTTGATGTGACGTTGATTGAACAACACCGCATCTCCGGCGGTATGTGCACCGGTTGGTGGCGAAAAGGCTACTTTTTTGAGGGCGCAATGCACTGGTTAACGGGTTCTGATCCCCAAACGGCGCTACATCAAATCTGGCGCGACACCGGGGCGTTGAGGGACGATGTTCCTGTTTTTTTTCACGAGCCTTTTCGCAGTGTAGAGCGGGGCGGACAGACCGTTCACCTATATCGAGACATAGACAAAACAGCAGAACATCTGATTTCGGTTTCGCCGGAAGATGCGCCGCATATTCGCCAGCTTGTCAAAGAAGTGAAGGCTCTGGCAAATATGCAAATGCCCATTTTCGACATAAAAGGCGTGAAAGCCAAAAACCCACAAAAGATGTCGCTTGGATTTCTGCGAAATATGTTGTCGGCTCTGCCCACGATGAGAAGGCTGAGAAAGCTTACTTGTCACGCGTATGCCATGCGTTTTATACACCCCGGCATACAGCGGATTTTCCATGTCGTGCCAGGTGATTTTCAAGCATCCAGTTTGATCTTTACACTTGCGTCTCTGCACATGGGAGACGGCGGGTATCCCGCAGGCGGATCTCTGGCGATGGCGAACAGGATGGAGAAAACATTCACGGATTTGGGTGGCAATTTGCGTTTGCACACACAGGCGAAGAAAATTAACATTGCAAATGGCGTTGTAACCGGCGTAACGCTAGACGATACGGAGCTGCGCGCAGACGCTGTTATTGTAACACAAGAAACGATCTCGGCTTTAAAACATTTGATTGACAAACCGCCGCAAGATACTTGGATTAAAAAGCTCTGTACAAATGGAAACGTGCAGACATGCACTTTTGTCAGCATAGGTGTGCGGACGATGATGCCGGAGACGTGGTTACCGGAATGGAAACTGAAAACACCGATTAGATATGCCGGAGAAACAGTGGAGAGCCTTGCGTTTAACAGCTATGCTGCGTACAAGAATTATGCGCCGAAAGGTTGTACCGCTCTTACTGCGGCATTTTTACACGATACATATGACTTTTGGAAGCGGGCAAAAAGTGAGGGGCGTTACAAGGAAGAAAAGCAAGCGCTTGCCGAACAAGTATGCCGCGCGCTTTGTGAAAAATATCCGCAGGCAGAAGGCAATATCGAAGTGGTGGATATAGCTACACCGCTGACATATGAGCGATATACCGGCGCATATCGCGGCGCGTGGATGACCGTAATCGGGCCGCAGGATAAGATGCGCCGCGATCTTGGAACGATAGAGGGCGTGTGCGGCTTATATTTTGCAGGGCATCGGCTCATGTCGCCGGGCGGACTACCCGCTGCCGCTGCAAGCGGGCGGCAAGCGGCACAACTGGTTTGCAAGCAGTTTGATGTGGAGTTTTGTTAAGATATTACTCACTATTGTCCTTATAGTATATACCGAACATCAGATCCGCTTTGCGGCGGCGCTTGTATACACACAATTCGGTTCGGCAATGATTATACTGATTATGGTATTTTACTGCATTTTCCCCGCCATCGGCGGGGAAAATGCGAGAAATTTTTGGAACTAGTATTACCTTGGAGGTTGAGAATGACAATAGCGGACTACATGCGGCCCGGGTGTCGGGTACATTTGATTGGGATTGGTGGCGTGTCTATGGCGCCGTTGGCGGAGGCACTTTTGGGTGCGGGGCTTCGGGTCACGGGGTCTGATATGGCAGAAAGCCTGACGACGGAACGGCTTCGGGCGCTGGGGATTCCTGTCGCCATCGGGCACACGGCGGTGCATATCGGGGATGCGAACTGCATCGTTCGTACCGCTGCGGCGCGGGAGGACAATCCGGAGGTGGTGGCGGCGCGCGCGCAGGGTCTGCCGGTCTTCGAGCGGGCGGAGGCCTGGGGATACATCATGCGTCAGTACAAAAACGCCGTTTGTATCGCCGGAACCCATGGAAAGACGACGACGACGTCTATGACGACACATATCCTGCTGGCGGCGGACCTTGACCCCACAGTAATGATCGGCGGGACGCTGGCTAAACTTCAGGCGGGCCATCGGGTTGGTGGTGGGAATACGATTGTGCTGGAGAGTTGTGAGTATTACAATTCATTCCATAATTTTTCCCCCACAGTGGCGGTGGTACTCAATGTGGAGGCGGATCACCTGGACTACTTCAAAGATTTAGCGGAAGTGCAGGCCTCATTCCAGACCTTCGCGGGCCTTGTGCCGCCGGACGGCTGTATTATAGCGAATGGAGACGATCAAAACACCATGGACGCACTCCGGCCTCTGAATCGCCCGCTGATGACGTTTGGTCTGGGAGAGGGCAATCGGGCGCGGGCAGTCAATATCGCCCGTCACGAGGCGCGTACAACCTTTGATGTGACCTTGGATGGGGTGGTCTATGCCCATATTGATCTGCCGATACCGGGGGATCACAATGTGTCTAACGCCCTGGCGGCTGTCGCCGTAGCGATTTTCTTGGGGTTGCCGAGCGAAGCTGTTCAGGAGGGCCTGGCCGATTTCACCGGGGCTGGACGGCGGTTTGAGTACAAGGGTGAGCGAAACGGAGCAAAGATTTACGACGACTATGCCCATCACCCCAGTGAACTGCGGGCGCTCTTGGACGCAGTTTCGTATTTGGGCTATGAACGGGTGATTGTTGCGTTCCAGCCCCACACATATACGCGGACAAAGGCTTTGTTTGACGATTTCGTTCGGGAGCTTCATCGGCCGGACTTGGTGTTTGTCGCGGAGATATATGCTGCGCGAGAGCAGAACACGGTGGGGGTCACGGCGGCGGAACTGGCGGCGCAGATACCCGGCGCAAGACATGTTCCGACCCTGGCTGAGATGGCAAGTGCCCTGCTGGGGGAACTCCGGCCGGGAGATTTAGTTCTTACGGTGGGTGCGGGGGATATCTTTCGGGTCGGCGAGGATTTGTTGGAAAAGTAGAGAGGTGCCTATGTTGAAAGAATCCGTACTACGGCTCTTGATCGGGACTGAGGACTATGTATCCGGCGAACGCATGAGCGAGACTCTGGGTGTGTCCCGTGCGGCAGTTTGGAAGAGCATCCGGAATCTGCGGGAAGCGGGATATGAGATTGAGGCCAAGACCAATCGGGGTTATCGGCTTCTGGATGTACCGGATACGCCCTTGCCGGAGAGCGTTCGGTCCTTTCTCACCTCTGGAACGTTCTGTTCGGAGATTATCTACCTGGACGAGGTGGATTCCACCAATTCTTACTTAAAATGTCAGGCAGCTTCCGGAGCGGCACATGGGACGGTGGCCATCGCGGAGACCCAGACCGGCGGACGGGGCCGTCAGGGACGAGGCTTTGTATCGGACCCCGGCAAGGGGCTCTTTTTTAGTATACTTCTCCGGCCGGATGCGGCGGTTACGCACTCTATCACGGCGCTGACTGCTTTTGCTGCGGTGGCTGTCTGTGAGGCAGTTGCGGCCGTGGCTCCCGTGGAGCCGCGCGTCAAGTGGGTGAACGATATTCTTGTGGGAGATCGAAAGCTGGTAGGCATTCTCTCGGAGATGAGTATGGTGGGTGAGATGGGGCAGGTAGACTATGTCGTCATCGGCGCCGGGATCAATGTCCATTATACGGAGACAGACTTCCCGCCGGAGCTTCGGGGTCGCGCGACTTCACTTGCGATGCTGACGGACAGGCCGATCAGCCGTATCAAGCTCGCGGCGACGATGATTGACGCCTTTGCCCGGATGTACGATGCTTGCCGAACGGAGCCGGAAATCTATGTAGAGCGCTACCGTGCGCTGTCCGCTACGGTGGGACGGGAGATACTGGTGATCCGTGGTGAAGAGAGCCGTCCGGCCTATGCTACGGGGATTCGTTCTGATTGTGGGCTCGTGGTACGGTACCCTGACGGGACGGAAGAGGTTTTGCATTACGGAGAAACCTCGATTCGGGGGGAGAGAGGCTATGTTTGACTATATACCAACTCATAGATAACCAAGGGCGAATAAGGGACAGTGGACAAACGCGTTGTTAGATTTCTTGTTTTTCCCCGCCTATAGCGGGGAAAAACAAATTAAAATCAACACTATTTGTCCATAGCCCGAGCATGACCTATATTTCACGAGATGTGGGGATAGAGAGTATGGCAAAGTTATATTTTCGTTATGGGGCAATGAACAGTGCGAAGTCTGCAAATCTTTTGATGGTGGCGCATAATTATCGGTCTCAAGATAAGCCTGTCCTTTTGATGAAACCGATGAGAGATACGCGCTGGGGTGTTGACAACCGCATTACATCCCGTGCCATACAGGACAAGAAATCGGCGCTGGTGTTTACAGACAAAGAAAACCTATATGACTTGATAAGGGCACATTGTGCGGAAAATAAAATTTATGCGGTTTTGTTGGATGAAGCGCAATTCATTACAGAAGAGCAAGTGTTGCAGTTGGCATGTGTTGTGGATGAGTTTGATATCCCGGTACTGTGCTATGGCCTAAAAAATCGTGCCGCGAAAGGAAAGTTGTTTTCAGGGTCATATGCCTTGCTGTATTGGGCGGACTCCATAGAGGAGATTAAGAATACCTGTCAATATTGTAACAAGAAAGCGACACAAAACCTAATGTTTATCAATGATGTGCCGGAGTATAGCCCGGAAGAGATTGTTATGGCAGATGTGGAGGGTGACCTTAGGATCATTCCTGTGTGCCGGGTACACTATTTGAAGCCGCCTCAAACGAATGAGATCAAATGATGTGTGGTATAGTGTTTTGAAGCCTCGGCTAGCAAAAACCTAGCCGGGATTTTGCTGTCTATAGGGCGAGCGCTTGGCGGGGATCAATCAAGGGAGAGGCATTTCAATTGTCCCTTACTCATGTATGAATGCGTGTGGGCACTCCGCTAGTTGGGGAGTGGGTGAATTGCCCCGCCTGCCAATCGGCTATATCTTGCAGTTATGGACAAAATCGCGCATAATGGAAACAGCTATTTGCTCGCGCCCTCCTCGGCCTCTCTTTCTATTCTGCAAATCTCGCGGATGGCCTCCATCGCTAACATTTCCTTGCTGAGCAGCGAGAGAAAGAGTGCGAGGTTAATAAATTCTCGCTCATCCAGACTGGTATAGAGGTAATTCGTAACCAGGGTGAGCAGAGCGTTCATTTCCGTAGGGCGCATTACTGTAGGCCTCACATCCGAAGGAGGGCGCAATTTGTCATGTATGTATAAATGACCATAACCGTGCGCCCTCCTATGGTGAGTGGCCTCGCGTGCAGCGAGACTACCACATACTATGCCGCCGGGCGAGGCAGAGTGAGGTCAAGAGCAAAAGGGCCAGTGTCCAGACAGCTACATGGCGGCGGATTTTATACCAGATCAGTTTGCAGACCAGTCGAGAGAGAATTTTTTTCATATCAATAGTATTTCAAAATCAAACGAGCTTTATACAAGGGGACGCGATGATAGATATCAGCATCCAAAACCTCGTGAAAGCATATGAGGTGGACAAGAATATTATAGACGGGCTGAGTTTCGAAATTCAGGCCGGTGAGCGGGTGGGCCTCCTCGGCAAAAACGGGGCAGGAAAGACCACTCTGTTTCGTTTGCTCTCCGGCGAGATCGAAAAGGACGAGGGTGGGATTGTCATCGGCCCCGGGAAGCGCCTGGGGCTGATCTCTCAGATTCCCAGCTATCCGGTGCATTACACCACAGAAGACGTGCTCAAAGAAGCCCACGGGCGACTTTACAAACTCCAAGCGGAGCTGGAATGCCTTGCGGACCAAATGGCCCAAAGCGCGGAAGGAAATGTGCTCACCCGCTATGACCGCATGTTAGCGGATTTCGAGCGTCTGGGCGGCTATGAGATGGAGATGGACCGCAATCGTATCTGCGGCGGGCTGGATATTCCAGGCACAATGCGTGCGCAGTCCTTTGCTACCCTTTCCGGCGGAGAGAAGACTCGCGTCAACCTGGCCCGGCTAATTTTAGAGCAGACGGATATCCTGCTCTTAGACGAGCCGACCAACCATTTAGATCTCAAGAGTACTCAATGGCTTGAATCCTATCTGGAAAAGTTCCCCGGTACCGTGTTGGTTATCTCTCATGACCGGTACTTCCTTGATACTGTGGTCACTCGCACCATTGAGATCGTGAATGGCAAGGCGGCGTTTTATAGCGGCAACTACAGCTATTACATCGACGAGAAGGCCCGCCGTGAGGAAGAACAGCGTCTGCGCTACGAACGGGAACAGGCGGAGATCAAACGTCTCGGCGTTCGTGCCGAACAAATGACGGGTTGGGGGACAGGCAACAAGCGGATGGCACAAAAAGCGAAAGCGATGAAGTCCCGCATTGCCCGCATGGAGCGGACAGAGCGTCCCGAGAGCGAAAAGCGGCTCCATGCCCGCCTCTCAGAAAAAGAATTTCGCGGCGATGAACTGATGGTAATGAAGAAGCTCGCCAAAGGTTTTGACGAGCGCACACTATTTACAGATCTGAATTTAGAAGTGGGTGGCGGTGAACGCATTGCCCTCATCGGTGATAACGGCACGGGGAAATCTACGCTAATGAAACTCATCGTGGGGGAGGAGAGCCCGGACAGCGGCTCTATCAAATTCGGGCCCACGGCAAAGATGGCATATCTGCCCCAGGTTATCCGCTTTGAAAATCCAAACAGAAGCATGGCGGACACCTTGATCTATGAGCTGGGCGTCTCGCCTCAGACTGCCCGGAATCGTCTGGGGGCGTTTAAATTCCACGGTGAAGATGTGTTTACCTATGTCTCTGCCCTCTCCGGCGGCGAACAGAGCCGTCTCCGACTCTGTATGCTTATGGAGGGCGATGTGAATTTTCTCATCCTGGATGAGCCGACGAACCACTTAGACATCCAGAGCCGAGAATGGATGGAGGACGTGTTGGAAGACTACACGGAAGCCCTTCTCTTTGTCTCTCATGACCGCTATTTTATCAGCCGCTTTGCCACCCGTATATGGACTTTAGAGGATGGGCAGATCACTGATTTCCAAGGGACATATGAAGAATACTTACGCAAAAAAGCGCATGAAACACATTTCGCTCAGATTGAAAAGGGTCGGACACGAAAAGAGAAAAAAAACGGCAAGCAGAAGAGCGTATCCCCGGAAAAGCAATTGGAAAAGCTGGAAAAAGAAATCGCTGCCTTAGAAGAACAAAAGGCGGCAGTAGAGGCAGAAATAGAGGAAAAAGCCAGCGATTACGAGGCGCTGATGGAGCTGGAACTCCAAGCGAGCGGGCTGGACGCAGAACTTGCTGTACTGTATGCTGCGTGGGAGAGAATAGCGGAAGAGAGTGAGAGCTAATCCTAAAGTATCAGACGGATTATGCGGCCAGTGTCAATGATCGCTCAGAGAGGCAATATACGCCCTTTGCAGGTGTTCTTTTTTAGGTTATGTTCCAATTTAGTTGAAGCTACTTGTGTTTCCCCCGCCGTAGGCGGGGAAAACACGTACAAGCAACTATTTTAGGACATAACCTTTTTTACACTTCCTCTGCAAAGCTTACATATTCAATCTCGTTCATCTCTGCCAAAAGCTCATAGTGGAGCTTTCGGGTGGGCATATGCAAGGTGAGCAGGAGCGCTGTCTGATTCTCCTCTTTGTATTTGGGACGTATGATTTCCAAATAGGTCACTTTCGTTCCCGATTCTCGCACATGCTCAAGCAAGGTGTGTATATGGGATGCTTCGGCCAGCTCTACATAGAGGTCCACGGTACGGGATTTCCTGAGTAATTTTGTATCCAGTCGGTGCATAATTGTGGTGATAAAGAAGATGAACAGCATTCCGATCAATGCGCCGGAGTAAAATCCGACGCCGATGGCCAGCCCCATACAGGCGCTGGCCCAAAGGCTTGCTGCGGTGGTGAGGCCTCTGACTTGCCTGTCCCGCGTGATGATAATTGTTCCCGCGCCGAGAAAGCCGATGCCGCTGATTACCTGCGCCCCCATCCGCGCCGGATCGATCCCGATAAACAGGCCGGACAGATATTCATTCGTGATCATAACCAGAGCTGCGCCGAGGGCGACCAGCATATACGTCCGCATCCCGGCAGGCCGCCCCTTGATGCCCCGCTCCAGTCCGATAATGCCTCCTAATAGCACGGCCAGCGCGAGACGGAAAAAGATGGATACGAGGCTTAGTTCCTGCAAGCAGTAACCAAAAAAACAGAGCGAGTCAAACATAGAAATCCTCCTGTTTGTGCTTTTGTATGGGACACTGCCCCTTTATGAATCCAAAAACTGCCGAAACGCGGTGGGCAAGGCCACTCGATCTGCGCGCTGATTATCACAGGCCCAAGTAAAGTTCGAACTTTGTCTGCGGCACTGGATATAATAGCCCGTCATATGCCATTCCACATGGGTAAAGATATGTTTCTTTCGACTACACTTTATGAGTTCTACAGGCTCTGCGCCCCAGTTTTTTACGAGGGCCAGCGCTTTGCGCTCATCCAAATCGCCGGGGATGTTCGGTAAGGCCCAAAGGCCGCCTAGCAGGCCGTCTGGTTCTCGTTTTTCTACGGCCAAGGTTTGGTTTGCGGTGAGGATGAATACCGTTATCTCTTCCGTCCGCCGTGCTTTCTTTTTGAGCCGCACGGGGTATTGGAGCTGTTCGCCTGCCGCGTTTGCTCTGCATAGGTGAGCCAAGGGGCAGACAGCGCACCGAGGCGCACCGTTGGGCAGGCAGACGAGTGCACCGAGCTCCATCACGGCCTGATTGAAACAGGCGGGGTCTATATTTGATATGACCTCCGCAAGCTCATTCGAGACCCGTTGCTTTACGGCGGGCAAATCCACACAGTCCGTTGCAGCAGTAAGGCGGGCATAGACCCGGAGGACGTTCCCATCCACAGCCGGATAGGGGAGGCCGAAACAAATGGAAGCGACGGCTCCGGCGGTATAGGGGCCGATGCCGGGCAGGGCCAATATTTCACTGTAGCTCTGCGGAAACACACCGCCGTGTTTATTTATGACCACCTCGGCGGCCCGTTTCAAGTTCTTTGCACGGTTATAATATCCGAGACCCTCCCAGAGTTTCATCAACTTGTCGTCATCCACGCGGGCCAGGTCTCCGATTGTCGGCAAGGCCGTAAGAAAGCGAGCATAGTATCCTTTTACCGCCTCTACTCGTGTCTGTTGAAGCATAATCTCTGAAAGCCAGACCGGGTAGGGATTTCGGCTCTTGCGCCAAGGCAAGTCTCTGGCATGAGATCGGTACCAGGGCAAAAGCAGATTTGGGATTTGGGAGAGAAGTAAATTGTTTGCGCGCTTCATAGTAGACACTACTCCGTGAAATCGCTGTAGCGCAAGTCGCTGTCTGCACGGGGGAACAGCACCACATCCCAGCTATAGCCGTTTTGGAACATCATAACTTCATCCGGGACAAACAGTGTAAGTTCCGGCCCCAAAACTTGCAACATGGAGACGTCAATATGGTAGTAATATCCCTCAAAGGCCACGATGTTCCATACATGGGGAAGGTCATGCAACTTACCGCGAACTACTTGTGAATCCATGCCGAGCAAGCCAGCAAGCGCCTGAAATGACCTAGCAAGTCCCTCGCTGGAAGCCTGGCCCATGACCAACGCGCCGAAAGCCGTGTGATAGAGGGGAGAGGGTTCGTCCGGTACGATATCCTCCCTGTCCTCCACATCCTCATCATAGACGAAGGGCAACGCGCCCGACAAATGATCTTCCGAATCGACCGGGATCACTTGGTTCGAGAGCGTCTCTGTGAGCCAGATCATTTGCTCCGGCGGGGTGAGGGATTCCGGCAACTCGCCGATCAGATCATGCGCAGACCGATAGAGGTCGCGCCGCATTTGGTCCAAGGTCTGCCGGTCGAAACCGAAGTCCAGCACTACTTCGGCGATCCGTTGATTGCCGGAGCCGGAACTGGGATAGATGTGGATTGCCGACTGGGGGAAGACGACTATTTCAAGGGGATAATGATAGTAGTGATCTCGAATAATGGCCTCCAAAAAGCCAACATTTGCGATCGTAACAGGGCACAGCATGGCGAGATAGGTTTCACCGTTACGCAACATTTGTCCTAACAGCACCGAGGCGTTATCGGCACTGTTCACAGTGCGGACCCCGGCAATTTGCTCGTTTGTTTTTTGATAGGAGATAACCAATTCCAATTCTGTGACGCCCTGCCACTCCGAGAGAATGCGGGTGTTGAACGAGCTGACAGCAAAAGCCGCAAGCGGCCTTAGCTGGACCTCTTGCCAGGCGGCTTCCATAGTCGTTGCGCCGTCTAAATGAAGAATACGAAACAGCCTGCTTTCTCGTCGAACCCGTATCATATTCCAAAGGGCTTGCTCCAACTCCTCCTGAGAGCTCACGGTGATATAATCTTCGGCGTCAAGGTCAGACAGGGGCTCCACGCGGTGCGGGCGGATATCCATGTATGTGCCTTCAATGAACGCACTGCAACCGGAGAGAGAGCCAAGCAAGAGAAGTGCTGCCAGCACCAGCGCCCAATATTTCCGCCGCCCCATCAATAGCCCAATGCCTCATCTACAATCACGACCTCAAAATGGGGAATCCCGGAGGGCCGTCGCTCTAGGGTCACAAAGGTACAGCAGATTCTGTCGCGGGTATCGCAGTCGTGGCATTTTGGCTCGCCGTAGGCACAGGGCGTTTTTTTATGCAACCGCCGTGCGTTCTTAGGTGAGGCAATGTTACGTGCCCGCCAAAGAGCCATTTCGTCACTGGGGGCAATCTTGTTGATTCCAATGATAATATAGACCCGCTCGTGACCGTAACACATATTGGCCACCCGATTGCTCCGCCCGTCGATATTGATAATCGTTCCCAGCTCACTCACGCCGTTCGCACTCATCAGATAGACGGGTGCGGCATTGGCCTGTGCGATGGTAGCGTCCCCCGGCTGTTCTGTATGCCAGAATACTTCTCCTCTGGCCAGAAGTTGGGGGTAGAGATCCAATTCACCGATTGTCACACTGCCGCCGATCCCCACAGAGCGGCCACCGATCTCTTGCAGCAAATACCGTGCCGCGGCATCCCGGTCTGCAAATCGACTGACCCGAAATCCGCGCTTTTGTAAGTTTTCCATCGTGCGTTCCACATTTGCCATAGGGACACCTCGCAGTAGAATAATTTTTTATATAGCGATTAACTTGGAAAAGGTCTTCCAGATTACGGTGTATGTTACACATCTTGATACCGAAAACAGCTCGTTAAATGGTCGTTTACAACGCCGATTGCTTGCAGATAGGCGTAGATGATTGTGGTGCCCACGAATGTTAAGCCCCGTTTTTTCAGATCTTTACTCACAGCATCACTGAGCGGTGTAGAGGCCGGGATGTCAGCCGGCGTTTTGGGGTGGTTTTTGATGGTTTTCCCATCTGTAAAACTCCATATATAAGCGTCAAAACTGCCAAATTCTTTCTGTATTTCCAACACCCGGTTTGCGTTGTTGATCATGGCACGAATCTTGAGCTGATTCCGTACAATCCCGGCGTCTTGCATCAGCGATTCAACTTTTGCCTCATCGTAGCCGGCGACGGTTTCGATATGAAACTGATCGAAGGCTTTTTCAAAATTTTCTTGTTTATATAGAATCGTCCGCCAGGTGAGCCCCGCCTGCATGGAGTCCAAGCAAAGTTTTGCAAACAACTTTTGATCGTTATGTTCAGGTACGCCCCAGACTTCATCATGGTACTTCAACATTTTTTCATCGTTTTCCGTCCACGCGCAACTTGTTTTTTCTTTGCTCATGAGGTGGTAGGCTCCTTATACTATTTCTATGTGCGGCCCCTGTAAAACAGTGGTTTGTAGGATTTTGCAGGAGATGTAGGCCAGGGAATCCCGGAAGATATTCTCTTAAATCAGTGTATCACATCCTCGCTAAATTTCCAAACATTTTTTCCTGATAAAAATTTGAACCTGTTTATTTTAGAGAAAGAGTGTACTGTGATTTTCCTCACCTATGGCAGGAGAAAATCATAAGAAATCATTTCCTAAGCAGCACATTCAAAATTTTACAGTCTTTCGCCTTGATTTCTTGTTTTCTGTGGGGTATACTATATTTGGATTATTTTGTGCGATGCGCAACTAGATATAGGATGGGGAGACACAAATGGCGAACGCAGTAGGCATCAATGGATATGGCAATGAATCTATCAGCGCGCTCAAAGGGGCGGATCGGGTGCGGAAGCGGCCCGGCGTTATTTTCGGGTCGGACGGACTTGAGGGCTGTCAACATGCGGTATTTGAGATTTTATCAAACTCCATTGATGAGGCGCGGGAAGGGTACGGCAAACAGATTATTGTGACCCACTTTGCCGACGGTTCCATTGAGATAGAAGACTTCGGGCGAGGTTGTCCCGTGGACTTCAATCAGGCTGAGGGGCGGTATAACTGGGAGCTGGTTTTCTGTGAGCTCTACGCCGGAGGCAAATACCGTAATCAAGAAGGTGAAAACTATGAATTTTCCCTGGGTCTCAATGGCCTCGGATCTTGTGCGACCCAGTACGCATCAGCATATATGGATGTGACGGTATATCGAGACGGAAAAAAGTATTCCCTTCACTTCGAGCACGGCGAAAATGTGGGTGGGCTGACATCCGAGCCCTATAGCGGGAGACGGACGGGCTCTATCATTCGCTGGAAGCCGGATTTGGAAGTCTTTACGGACATTGCCATCCCCGTGGAATTTTTTCTCGATACGTTGAAAAAACAGGCCGTGGTGAACGCCGGGGTTGCGTTTAAGTTCCGCAATCAGGCGGGCGGGTCGTTTGAAACGACAGAGTTTGTCTACGAAAACGGCATCATTGACTACGTGAGTGAGCTGGTTGGAGACGATTCAAACCCGATCACCCAGCCCGTCTTTTATCAGACGGAACGGCGGGGGCGAGATCGGGCAGATAAGGACGAATATAAGGTGCGCCTCTCTGCTTCTTTTTGCTTTTCCAACCGGGCAAATGCGATTGAACACTATCTCAACTCCTCACACCTTGTTCATGGAGGAGCACCGGAAAAGGCCTTAAAGAGTGCATTTGTAGCAGCGGTGGATTCCTATCTCAAAAAAGAAGGGAAATATCTGCGAAATGAAAGTCGGGTTGCATTTTCCGACATACAAGACTGTCTTGTTTTTGTCTCCAATTCATTATCTCCCCATCCTTCTTTTGAGAATCAAACAAAAAAATCTTCTAACAGCAAATTTCTCCAAGAGGCTATGACGGAGTTTCTGCGCAGCCAGTTGGAGGTCTACTTCATCGAACACAAGCCGGAGGCTGATCGGGTTGTGGAGCAGATACTCATCAACAAGCGTAGCCGGGAGACGGCGGAGAAGGCGCGGCTGAATATCAAAAAGAAGCTTTCCGGCAGCTTGGACATCATGAATCGGGTAGAGAAGTTTGTGGATTGCCGTACCAAAGAGGTAGATCGGCGCGAACTCTACATTGTTGAGGGCGATTCGGCGTTGGGTGCCTGTAAATTGAGCCGAGATGCGAATTTTCAAGGGATCATGCCTGTCCGGGGCAAGATTTTGAATTGCCTCAAGGCCGATTATGATAAGATTTTTAAGAGTGATATCATCACAGACCTGCTCCGCGTCCTCGGCTGCGGCGTAGAGGTGCAGAATAAACATACAAAAGATCTCAGCAACTTTTCTATGGAGCATTTGCGCTGGAACAAGGTGATTATTTGTACTGACGCCGATGTGGATGGGTTTCAAATCCGCACCTTGATTCTGGCCATGCTCTATCGGCTCGTGCCGACGCTCATCGAGGAGGGATACGTTTTCATCGCGGAATCGCCCCTATATGAAATCGAGCGCAAAGGGAAAACTTATTTCGCCTA
>Ga0123355_10005830_pt1 | contig 18118 bp, 12 predicted proteins | sample TergutEmb28metaG_3_FD_89872 | JGI IMG/M metagenome (GOLD analysis project Ga0123355, IMG submission 89872) | Embiratermes neotenicus P1 segment gut microbial communities from Petit-Saut dam, French Guiana - Emb289 P1 | ecosystem: Host-associated > Arthropoda: Insects > Digestive system > Gut ... | reverse complement strand
GGAAGATATTTCTTTCATTAATCAGTACACCTATACTGCAGCTCAAAGAGCTGACAACTTCAGATTGCGAAGCACGGCACAAGTTGGCGATGAGTACATAATTCTATTAGGCGGCGTTTTAAGTGGTGCAAGTGACGTTGTAATAGAATTAGTTGGTGCTGAGCCAATGGCGATTGAAGCGGATGCTGCTTCATTTGAATATCCGGGCGCACCGGCTACATTTACTCTTACAAATGTTTCTAGTGAATGGGAGAACGGTGATGTAACGGTTACGGTATCTATGGGTAGTGCGGATGAGGAACTTGTTGGAGGATATACGCTTACTATGTTGGCAGGAGAGGGCACTTTATCTATCCCGCTTGCGACTGTTAGAGACGCGTTTAGTTTAGCAGGTTTCGTAAATGGTATAGACTTTACCGTTACGCTTGCTCTTGATGGTACGAGTTTAACTGCAAGTGCTCCGTTTAGAATTACTCAACAGGAAATATTGCCTGATTATGTAACAGTTACATTTGTTGCAGGAAATGGCGGTTCGTTTGAAACTCAACCCGGACCTGTTGACATACAGGTAGGCGGAGCGATTACTGCGCCGACACCTGTTGCGGACAATTATTACGAATTCGCAGGTTGGACTTGGACCGGTCAAACAACTCCGGTAGCGAATGTTCCTGCGACTGTAACACAAGACATGTATCCGGCGATAGAGTTTACTGCTAACTTCACATATGTTGGTAGTCAACCTGATTATGTAACAGTTACGTTTGTTGCAGGAAACGGCGGTTCGTTTGCGACTGCACCTGATCCTGTTGACATACAGGTAGGTGGGGCGATTACTGCGCCGACACCTGTTGCGGATAACGATTACGAGTTCGCAGGTTGGACTTGGACCGGTCAAACAACTCCGGTAGAAAATCTTCCGGCAACTGTAACTCAAGGTATGTATCCGGCGATAGAGTTCACAGCTAACTTTACATTTGTTGGCGGCGGCGGAGATTTGCCGACGATGAGATGGACGCAAGAAGTTGCAGGAACTACGGCTGCGGCGAATATCGGAACTGTTGGAAGAATTAATGTTAGCATGGATGACTTCCCCGGTGCTCCGCAGAATTTCAGAATTAGAGGAGCTCGTGCGGGAATTTATGTTTACTACGCTCCGCAAAGAAATGGTATCAACGCGAACCGAACTCTGATAATGGATGGAGAAGAGGTTATTGGAGAACGAAGATACTACGTATTTGCTGTTATTATTCCTGACCATATTGCGGCAACTGATGCGGCGATTACGATTGCTGATTTTGTAATTGAATCGGCAACAGGCGGTATGGATCGAGTTGGCGACAGAGTTTTATACGGTGATGTTGATGGAAATAATGCTGTAAACATGATGGATATGTTTGCAATCAACGATGCTATGGCGGCAACCGGCGGAGTGAATACAAGCTTAACACCATTACAAAGATTAGCTGCTGATGTTGACGGCAATGGAGCGGTAAACTTGATGGATATTTTTGCAATCAATGATAGTTTGGCTGGTGTACCGTTTGATATACTTACACGGTCTGACAGATAATATTTAAAAAAAGAAATAAAAAAGTGTTAACAAAGAGGCTCTTCCCGCGAAATTTCCGCGGGAAGAGCATTTTTGTTTTATAGAGAAATCAACAAAATATGACATTTATGGAAAGGAATTAAAATAATATGACAAGAAAATTATTAGCAAGCGTTATTGCTCTTGTAATGATAGTTTCGTTATTTGGAATTATGCCGGTTTCGGCAGGCACAGTATTAACTGCTGATTTGCAGTTCCCTGCGAATATTGAAAATCCAAACACTATAAGTATTGATCATGTGGGATCATTTAACATTCAAGTCGGTGTTCGTGGAGTGGCTGTAATGCCGTTTCAAGGAATAAACCTTAGAGTTGAGTGGGAGGAGGATATGCTTGTGACTGAAGGTGTTACTACACCTCTTAGTCCCTTACTTGGAACTTTAGGATTGCCTTCTTCTTTTGGAAATGGTTACGCAGATGTTATTATGGGCAATATGGGAACTGCTCTTTATACTTCTGCTAACGCTCCTACGGTATTTGATACTATTGCTACAATAGAGGTTTCACTACCTGCGATTCGCGTTCCGGGAGAAGTTGAATTTGATATTATGCCTGCTGATGATACATTTACAACTGGATTTGTAACAATTCCTACAAGAGATATAGCTGTATCAGAAGCTACTCTTACTACTGGGCGAATATTAACAATTACTAACCACATCAGCCAATTTACAGTTGGCAGCACAGAGTTGGCGTTGAACCCGAACGGTACGCCGGTTGCAGGTCAAACTCCTCTTGCTACGCTTAATATCGATACAGATGCTCTTACAGCAGATTCGCATGATGATATTGCGATTACTGCATCGGGTGTAGCTATTTGGGATGGAACAACTCAAGACGGTAACTTTGCTCCGTTGTTCCCGGTTGGCCAAACATTTACAGTTGCATCAGGTAATGCAAATGTACTTGAAGTTATAGATAACGGAGACGGTACTTGGAACTTTGAGGCGACAGGTGATGGCGTTGCTCCCGGTGGTACTGTTGATGTAACTATTACAATTACTGCTTCAACAGGTTTTGTTCATACGTTTATTCTTAGTGTTCATAACGAAGCTGAGCCAAGTGCTACAGGCGATATCGATTTCTTTGTTAGAGATTTGAGCACAGGTGAAATCATTGGCTGTGAAGTTTTCGTTGATGGATGTGATTGCGACGGTGCTGAATTAGTCGTTGGAAGACGTTACAGAGTTTATGTTAATCCAATGGTTGATGAAACAAATTGGCTTGCTATTCCGATGCAATTTAATCCTGACCAAATCAGAATTCTAAGCGTTGAGCTTGGTGAAGCGTTTGATGATTCTCAAATCGTTCCGTTGTCTATTCCAATTGGAAGCAATCTTGCTCCTTATACAGTTGGAGTAGGTGGAATAAACGCGGATAGAGTTAACGCATTAGGCGCGTTCTTGATGGTTGCTGAAGCTAATACTGATGGTCAAGCTAGCGTATCTCCGAACGGAATTGATATGGCTGCTTTGGGCACGGCGTTTGTAATTGAATTTGAAGTTATTCCAGGAGCGGCTGGTGTAATTAGCATTCTTCCGAATGTTTTACATGCGAATACTCCGTCACTTCCGAATGCGGCGCTTATGACTTTGGACAACAGCAATTTGGTTATTGGTTATACTAACAGAACTTTGCGCGCTAACAACCCGGTTGGTGTTCCACCACATTTAGTTGGCGATGAATATGCTGGTTGGGTACATGTTGAAACAAACACTAATATGTGTGACTTTGACATCGTTGACGAAGCTGTTGAAGTTATAATTGTATACAATGACAACGTATGGATGCTTGACAATGGCAGACTTATTCCTGTTGATGACACTACTTATCTTGCTGACGGTACTGTTGTTAGAATGCGTTCTGACGAAAATCCGAACCAAATTCCGTTACGTGCAATTGTTAGATATGCAGATGGTCCGAATAGAAACCAACTTTCTACAAACCAAACTATAACTACTTGGTGGGCAAGCGAAAATTCTATCAATGGCGGTGGTGTATTCACGAAAGATTCAGATGTATGGGGCGATGTTGACTTTACAGCTTTATCTCCGTTGCGACCGGCATTACATGATAGTGAAACAATAGAAATTTGGTGTGATGATGCAGTGGATTATATTGAAGTGCCACTTCCACTTAATCCGGGACGTGCAACTATCGAAATCGTTTCTCTTGATTTCAGAGGACCGAATCATGCTTCAACAAACGTTATCAGAAACACGGCAGCAACGCCACAAGACGTAGGTTTGGGAGATCCTTTCAATTTCAACTTATTCTTTGCGGGTAATGCTGAAACAGTAGCTGAAGGTTTAACTTGGGAATTTGATAGAGTATCAGCTGACGGAACAGTAATAGAGAGTGCTGATGTTGCAAGTTTCTTTGGCGCGGGCACTACTCTTGCTAATCTTGCAGCAGGTAATTTAACATTTACCGGTAATAATGTCGGTACGTACAGACTTCGTGCGATAAGTAATAGATACGAAGATGATCTTATTGCTAACATCTACTTTATTGTTGGAAGAGATGCTACAATTACAATCAGCGGAGCAGCAATGCTTGCCGGTAAACAACGTTCAACGCTTCCTCAATACGGATTTACAAACATCAGAGCTAATATGGACGCAGGTATTTTGGTTCAGTTAATCGAAACTGATGATGACGGTGTAGAAACAGTGATAACAAGAACTATGACTAACACTACTCCCATGCACGCTGTTACAGGCGCAACTGTTATTGACAGTTTTAATTCAAACTTCTCAATAGAAATTCCTCTTGAAGTGATGGAAGCTATTATAGCTGAAAGCGATCCGGAATATTCAAGATTTATGCTTCGCTTCTCAAGATTAGACAGACCGGACATAGGTATACCGGCTAATCCTTTGAGTAACCGTGCAGAGTCTTACCTTGTTTCTGAAATCGTGTTGTATTCAGATGGCGCGTTTGACATGCTAGACGGCGGTGTTGTGATTGAAAACAGAATAATGCTAATTCCTGGTGCGTTTGTATCTCCGGGACCGAACAAGTTTGATATCAGCATTGCTGACGTTAACACAATCAGAGGAGTTGTAGGACGTTCTGACGAGTTCCTTGGAACTACTATCTTCAACATCAATGAGTATCTTGGCGTTGACGGCGGTGACTTCTCAACTGTTCTTGGTTTCTTAGGAAGAGACAAAAACACAGGAGATCTTAACCTTGCAACTGGTGTACATGCAAGAAGACCTTAATTTAATTAAAATTAAAAATTTAAAATTAAAATTTTCGGTTTCAGTTTAAAGTAAAAGAGGCGGCGAGGATTTTTATCCTCGCCGCCTTTTGTTTCTTTTTGGTTGTTGATATTAAATAATGTCGAAATAAAATGAAAATTTGCAAAAAATATCCTTTCATTCCATTTCGACATTATTTAGGCAAAAATTACCTAAAAAATTACAGATTAACACTTGCAAAATGCGAAAAAATGTGGTATAATGTATTTAAATTTAATAGAGAGTAAACTATACGGATGATATCCGTTTTTTTAATGTACGAATTTTTAGAAATGTTTTATACATATACGGGGAGGCGTTCTCTTATGAATTTGAAAAAAATGTTTGCTTTAATCCTTGCGGTAATGGTTTTTGCCACTATTTTGCCGGTCAGCGTTAATGCGTTTGAAGATGTTTTAAGCGAAGAATTTGACGTGATTGGCACTGTTGTTGCTGATGTGCCTATTTCATCGTTTGACGCTTCTGACGGCGAAATTCATATTACTGCTACAAGACTGAGTGGAACAGAATGGATTCCTGCAAGGTCTGTAAGTCCCGGTGACGTTATTAGAGTTACCGTGAGTATGGCTGATGTCCAAAACATGGAAACGGCGAATTTGTCGTTACATTTTAATCCTGAAATTTTACGGGTTTCTGATTCGAGCGGAAATATTTTGCCGAATATGTTTTCAAATACTGCGTTTTTGACACCGGGCTTTGCGGTTAGCGGCGCGCCGGGCTCTTGGGGTAACGCAAGTAATATTGTGGTTGGAGGTACTCACTCTTATCCTTACTTCCGTAATGATACCGGCGTTGTTGCTGTACAATTCTACAATTCCGGCGGAGCTAATGTCATTCAACGGCAAGAATTTTATTCAATATATTTTGTAAGTGTTGCGCAAGTTGGCGGAGGAGACACAGATTTGCGCCTTTCTAAATGGGAAGATAGCGATAGCAGACCTAATTTTGCTAACTATTTTGACATCGGATTATATAATAATTTTGATAGAAATCAAGGGCCTTTCTATTATAGAATCGCGGGTTCAAACCGAGTGCCAGAGCCTGTGGTTTTCACTCCTGACTTAGTTGTAACATCTGATATGCCAACTGTCTTTACTACTGCGTTTAGACATGGGACGACTGAAAATGAGCTTGTGCTTAGACCTGAGCTTAATGTTACTAACATGGTAAGCGGTGTGCCTGTTGTTACTTATCATCCGGATAATACATTTACCGTTAGAGTTTATGTTAAAAATTTTGAGGGAATAAGAAATATTAGTATTCCGCTTTTGTTTAATTTACCTCCGGGAGCTAATCGTGGTATTCTTTTAAATCATGATGATAATACTCCGGTTACAGATGTCGGAGCTACAAATAGATTTATTACGCTAAACCCTGATTTAGAGCTGTTTCATGATGCTGCCATTTATCCCGGAATTGATTTAACTAACAACTTTTTAATGTTATTGATAGAAGTGCCTCTTATGGCAACGCCGACACAATCGCTTCCGCTAAACGGAGAAGAAACGTTTATTGCTTCATTCCGATTTGCCGCGGTTTCGGAAGGCGTTTTTTTACATGATTTTGCAAAACAAGTTCCGAGTATAGACAGACCGTTTGGTATATATGATCCGGAAGCACCGATGGGAGCCACTCTTGTTGATAGAAACCATGCGGATCAGTATGCTCCTGCTATTAGATTTGCGCCTAATAGTCCGCCGAATTCCTTAGAAGAAATAGTAATGCCATTTTATATTAATCCGCCGCGTGATGATGGGAATGGGCAGCAAATTGTGACTTTGCAGGTTAATCGAAATGATTTGCCTTGGGCACACTTAGAGAGTGGTAAAACCTTTACGTTGAGACGTCTTGGAAACGATGCCGACGTTATTTTGCTAAATCCCGGAACGGCAACGGGAAGTTATGCGGCAGTTGTTCCGGCAGGAACGTGGAGGATTTTTGACGGTCCGGTTGATACCGGTCAAACTGTTATGGTATCTAATGCAACAGTACATGCTGTGCTTGATTATTATACTATTAATTTTTCGACAACTCATACATCGCCCATTACAAGTTCATCCGCAAGCGCGACATATAACGGTGTTGCAATTGCCAATGGAGCTACCGTTCTTGGCGGAGGAACGTTAATTGTTACCGCTAGTGCTACTGCGCCGAGCGGGACGACTATAAATTATGCATGGGGCGGAACGGCGAGCGGAACACTTCAAACCTATACAAGAACTGTTAATGCGGCGGTTGTTGCAATTTGTACTATAACCGGGGCACAACAGGATACACATCTTGCAACCTTGCAAATTAACAGAAATAACGCACCTTGGAATAACAGTGACAGCGGTAAGTCTTTTACTCTTGTAAATAGTACAAACCCGTCAGAAACACATTTGATGACGCCGGGCACGGGCAATACGTTTACAGCCAATGTTCCTAACGGAACATGGAGAATTCTTGACGGAACAACCGATACGAATGAAACTATTGTCATAGCTGACGCGCCTGCTAGTAGAACGCTTGATTATTTCCTTGTACAGTTTTCAACGAGCCACACGGCACCTGTTACAAGTTCATCTGCGACAGCGACATATCGTGGTGTTGCAATTACAAGCGGAACTACAGTTTTGGGCGGCGGACAGTTGATAATTACTGCTACGGCATCTGCGCCGACAGGAACAACTATAAGTTATTTATGGAGCGGATTAGGCACAAATGCTCAAACTACAACTTCTATTACCATTAACAATTTGGATAGCGAAGTTAACGCGCTTTGCACAATAACCGGAACTCAGGCGTCTGCGGTAGTAACTCTTAGGAAAAATGGTGAGGTTTGGACGGACAGTGGAAAAGCACTTATGCTCCAAGGACCCGGGGCGCCAACGCCGATGAATAGCAATAACGGCATATTCACTGCAAATGTTTCGGATGGAGAATGGGGTATTTTGGTTAACGGAGCGGCAATAGGACAAACTATTGTGGTTACTGACGGCTCGGGAAGCAGAGTGTTGGATTATTATACAGTTGAATTTTCAATAACTGACGACCCATTGGGAACGACAAGTGGTTCAACTATCGCGGCGAGTTATAATGGCACTCCGTTGCTTCCTGACGTAGTTAATATTGTTCTTGGTGGACATACATTGACGATTGTCGTTTCGGCATCTCCCGGAACAAGCGGTCAAGGACCGTATTTATCATGGAGCGGAACAGTAAGCGGAGACTTGGCGTTTATCTCAATCGCCGATCTTAATGAACGGGTTGAAGCGCATGCTTTTGTTACCGATCGAGAAAGGCATCTTGCTACTGTAAATGTTAACAGGGATGGCAATCCTTGGCCGAACAGCGGAAAGAATTTAACTTTGAGGCTTAACGGCGCGATTGTGCCGCTTACTCCCGGAACAGACAATTCGTTTACGGCGCAGGTTCCTAATGGGACTTGGAGAATCTATGAAGATGGAGTTGATACAGGCGAAACTATTGTGATAAATGATGCGCCTAATAGTGTAACGTTGAATTATTTCACTGTAATATTCGAGGTAAGGGATACAGGATTGGCTGGAACCGGTTCTTCGACCATAAGCGCGACATATCGCGGCGTTGCGATTTCAAGCGGCACGGTTGTTCTTGGAGGTGGAAATCTTGTGATTACCACAGTCGGACGAACCGTGACTAACCGTACTTTTGCATGGAGCAGAGGAGATAATTCAATTACGGTATCGGGAAACAGTGCTACTTTTACTGTACAGAATCTTAACGGGTTTGTTCACGCGATTTGTACGGTTAATGGAAGCACCGGCGGCGGTGGAGGTGGCGGAGGTGGTTGGAATCCATTGCCTACTACTTCTGAGTTCATAGTAAACCATATAGATAGGGCAACCGGCGCGATAATTCATACTCAACGTACTGTTGCAGTTGCTATTGGATCAACGCAAAGGGGATATGCGATTAATTTAGAAGGTTTCTTGCTTGCTGAAGGACAGCCAACGCAAAGAAGTATTGTTATTTCAGCAGTAGCGGCTAATAATGTTGTGGAGTTTCTTTATGACAGAGCGGTGGGGCGTCCTATGCTAAATCGGGTTGACCATTCACGTTATATTATGGGTTATCCTGACGGCACGATACGTCCCGCAGGAAACATTACGCGTGAGGAAGTGGCGATGATATTCTTCCGCCTTTTGACAAGAGAGTCGCGGGCAATGTTTAGAACCGAAACAACGTCATTTATTGATGTTCCTTACGATCATAATGACCCTTGGTCGCTTGAAGCCATTGCCACAATGGAAAGAGCAGGAATTGTCACCGGTTATTATGACGGGACTTTCAACCCGAGAGGATATATTACAAGAGCTGAATTTGCAACAATTGCTATGCGTTTTGAAAACTTAAACGAATCGGCAGTTCATTCTCTTACTGATATAGCAGGACATTGGGCGGAAGTTGCAATATCCGCGTCTGTTGCGAGGGGATGGATAGTAGGTTATCCTGATTCGACTTTCAGACCTAATCAGCCGATTACAAGAGTTGAAACAATGGCGTTGATTAATCGTGTGCTTGACCGTCAGGTGGATTCAATCGGCCTTGATCCGGCTTTGATGATTCATTGGCCTGATTTGCCGCGAACTCATTGGGGATTCTATGACGTGCAGGAAGCAACGGTATCTCATACATTTGAACGCCGAAGCGGATACTTTATTATGGAAAATTGGACAGGAGCCGGCGTTGATATAGATTTTAGCAGAGATTAATGTTTTTGTGATAACTTGGATAAAATAGCTATGATATCTTTACACAAAAGGAGAAATTCAAATGAGAAAACAATTATGTATACTTTTAGCGATTTGTCTTATGTTGACGGTTGTATCCTTTGGTTCTGTTTCGGCAGAGAGTGACGGTACGGTTTCGTTTACATTCAGTGCCAATTCAGTAAATGTCGGTGATGTTTTTTCTGCGACAATACGGGTGCAGGATATAAATGCTCATATGATGAGTTTGGCAATTAATTTTAATCCCTATGTTGTAAGGGTTGCAACACCGAATGGCGAACAAGTTCCGAGCGGGCTTAAAACGGCGATACTCTTGCATGACAGCCAAGGTCCGGCAGGGGTTATACCCGGGACCGCGCTTTCTCCCGCAGGATGGAATGGAAGTATTTTTGACGGCGCTGCCACTCCCGGAGCTACCGCAAGTGGTTATCCATGGTTATTTAATAATGATGGAGAAGGACTTTATAATATTTTTATAAATCGTGGACTTTTTATTGAAGACCGATTAATAGTTGATGAAGATTTGCTAACTATATATTTTGTGGCAATCAGTGCGGGAAATCCGGATATAAGGTTTGCTACAAGTGCTGACTCTTTGTATGACTCACAAAATCCAAGTGGGTTTGCTTATTGGCAAGAAAGGGTAGATATATATGCAGACGAACCTGCAAGGCGTCCTACTCAAATTCCTCCGGTGAATCCAACAGTTACAGGCACAGGTACGCATACTCCGCCTATTAGGGATGATATTGTTTGGCAAGGATTGCCGCCGACTGTAACGGTTGACGAAGATGATGAAAATGTTGAAGTTACACCTGAGGGAACTTTGGAATTTACATTGACTATGGAAATGGTTGAAGCTTATCTTTCACGTGCGGCTAACCTGACATTCCTCAGTTACAATGTGGCAATAGACGCTGACGATGATATAAATAGATTTGTTATTACGGTTCCGGTTGAAGCGGCAGGGAGAATGCTTGATACTTTTGTATTTTACACTATTTTTGACACGCCTATTGGTTTGATTGGGTTCCATACACAAGCGGTTTATGCTTCTGCTTTCTTTGCACAGAGCACTCTTGAATATGTGACGTTAACTTTGGAGAGAACTGATAATGGACTTGATGCTTCGGTTTTGATTGACGGGTCTCCATTAAACAGTATGCTGGTAGGATTCCATACCGAAGATCAGGCGGCAGTTGCATTTTTTGGAAATGATCCAATAGTTAGAGCAAGATTTAACGGCGCAAACTTGATTTTTGGTGCAACAAGAAACGGAACGTACAGACTTGTTTCCGCAGATAATGAATTTACCGATGTTGCTGATAACCATTGGGCAAGACCGTATATCAGTTCGTTGGTTCTTAAAAATATAATAAACGGCATGGGAGACGGAACGTTTAATCCAGATGGGAACATTACAAGAGAGCAGTTTTGCAGAATAATTGTTGCGACGTTAGGAATTTATAATCCAAACGCGACGAGCAATTTTTCCGACGTTGAAGAAGGCAGATGGTATTCTAATTATATTGCGAGCGCGGTTCAAGCAGGAATAGTTATGGGAAATACTGACGGAACTTTTGGAGTTGGAAACAATATTACTCGCGAGGAAATGGCGACTATGGTTTTCCGTTCAAATATTGATTTAATTCCTATGGTTCATGTGGATACGTTTGTAGATCAAGCAGATATTGCTACGTGGGCTTTGCCTGCTGTGCAAGCTATGCAAAGGGCTGCTATTATATCAGGACATCCTGATGGGCGTTTCGCGCCGAGAGATACGGCAACAAGAGCGCAAGCGGCAAGGATAATGTTTGGTTTCTTGAACGCGATGTATTACTAATTTAAAATATGCCATAATAAGAACCTGTACTTATTTATTGAGTACAGGTTCTAAATTACTATGGCGTGTCTTTAAACGGAGGTGCTATGCTATGAGTTTGAAAAAAATAGTTGCATTTACTTTTGCGTTAACGCTTTTTATTTTGATTACGGCGGTTGTGGCAGGCATTGATGTCTCTGCTAATGAAACAATTTTTATTGAGGTGACCGAACTCAACGGCATACCTGTTACTGCAAGCGCGCCAGTTACGGAAATTCGCTACGGCGATGTGTTTAGGGTAACTGTAAGTATGGCGAATATTCAAAACGTACAAGAGGTAAGATTGTCAATGCATTTTAATCCTAGTGTTGTGCAAGTTGCTAATGTTGTAACCGGAGAAGTATGGCCAACTCCGCCGGGTAGGAATACTGCTTTTTACGAATTAGGAGAAGCAGTTAACGGAACTCCGCTTAGATGGGGAGGGCAGGTTGATATGAGAATGATAACCGCGCCCTTTGAGCCTTCATTTAACAATGAAACCGGCCTTGTTCGTATCGCTTTTGACCGAAATGGCGGCGCGAATATTGGAGCAAGGCAAGAGTTTTATTCTGTGTATTTTAAATGTATCACACCTGTTGGAGGTATGGATGCCGGAATACGGCTATCCCGTTTTGAGGACGGTCATTTTCCGAACGGAAGTGAGAGGGACAACTGGTTTCCGTATCGCAGACCTAACTGGCTTGCTTATTTTGATCAAAGGTTATACGATCAACATACTAACATACATGGCGGAATTGGTCCTTTTTATTACAGGCCGTTTGGGATAGACCTTAACCCAACGCCGCCTAACCCGAATATTATTGTGCCTGACTTGCGTGTGAATCCGGACACATTTGGATTTAGACGTAATGCTTCAAATGAGGTTGAATTGTTTGCGGGCGAAGCGATTTCTCCAAATGCGACGCTTATTCTTGCTCGTCTTGATAGTAATGGGCGAGTGCAGGAAATACTAACGAGTTCTGTGGCAGAACCACCGAGTATTAAGATTGTTAATGAAGATGATATTTTTAGAGGAATGGCTTGGCAAGGCTTTCAAAATATGCAGCCGGTGCCGGGAGTATCGGCAATAGAAAGCCGAGCGCGATTTATTCGCTAAACTCGAACTGTCCGTTGTTATGTCCATCGTCAAATTTTATACTAAAATGCTCATACGCCAAGCGTGTTGCCACTCTTCCGCGAGGAGTTCGGTTGATAAATCCCATTTGCATTAAATATGGTTCGTATACATCCTCAATTGTTGTGGCTTCTTCGCCGATGGTCGCTGCAAGTGTGTCAAGCCCGACAGGGCCGCCGTCAAACATTTTGATGATTGAAAGCATCATTCGTTTATCAACCGCATCTAGCCCAATATCATCAACTTCCAACATAATTAATGCCTTATCCGCAACGTCTTTTGTAATAATTCCGTCTGCCCGAATTTGTGCAAAATCTCGAACGCGGCGAAGTAAACGGTTAGCAATTCTAGGTGTTCCGCGCGAACGTGATGCAATTTCGATTGCGCCGGCGGGCTCGATTTCGATATTCAAAATTCCTGCCGAACGTGTGACGATTTTTGCCAATTCCTCATGGGTGTAAAGTTCCAAACGATTTATAACGCCAAAACGATCGCGCAGCGGCGCGGTTAGTGCGCCGGCCCGGGTTGTTGCGCCGATTAGCGTGAATTTCGGCAAATCAAGGCGAACACTTCGCGCCGACGGTCCTTTGCCTATAATTATATCCAATGCATAATCTTCCATTGCGGGGTACAAAATTTCCTCAACTGCGCGGGATAAGCGATGAATTTCATCAACAAATAAAATGTCATACGGCGAAAGGTTGGTTAATAATGCCGCTAAATCGCCGGGTTTTTCAATTGCGGGGCCAGAAGTTATACGGATGCTTACGTTCATTTCGTTTGCGATAATGCTTGCAAGTGTAGTTTTACCAAGTCCCGGCGGACCATAAAGCAAAACATGATCAAGCGGTTCGCCGCGTTGTTTTGCTGCTTCGATAAAAATAGAAAGATTTTCTTTCGCCTTTTCTTGCCCTACATATTCCGACATATTCCGCGGTCTAAGCGAATATTCGATTTCGGTATCCTCGCCGGAAAATTCGGCTCCGATTATGCGATTTTCATTTTCCAAATCATTCACCTCTTTTTGATTTTATGTTTAAATGAGACGATTGAACAATAATTGCCAATGCGTCCAACACGAGTTTGATTAAAATTCCTCTGCCGAACCACATAAGCATGGTAATAAATATGTTTAGTGCCTGACTACTAAACGACATAATCATAGTGTTTCGCATAAAATCATCATTCCTAAAAAGTATTTCTGTTAACCACGGAATTAATAAAACAGCAGTAATAAAATAAAACACGCTAATTCCAAAACAAGCAAACATAAGAACTTTACCCCATTTTTTCAACTTCAATGCGGCAGAACATAGGTCATATTCCTCTTCTTTGATTTTGTTAGATGCACAAACTACTTTCGGTTTTTCACAACTTGCGCAAAAAATATTTTCCTCAACATTTTCAGTGTCGCAGTATTCGCATAACCACATAAAATGTCCTCCTTCTACCTCATCAATTTTTTCAACGCATCTTTAATCACTTCTTCCAACTCTAAAGTTGGGTCAACGGCAGCAACCGCGCGTTTTGCTTCCTGCGGCGAATAGCCGAGAACGATTAATGCCGAAACGGCCTCATTTCCGGAGTCAAACACATTGCCCACAACTTCCTCTCCTGGAATATTTGACAAATCCGCACCCTTAAACTTATCTTTTAATTCCAAAATTATCATTTGGGCAAGTTTTGGACCTACACCGTTCGCTTGTTTGATGGCGTTTACATCGTTTGTAACAACCGACAACGCAAGTTTTGACGGACTTACAGTTGACAAAATCGCCATGGCGACTTTTGCGCCAACCTTTGAAACTCCAAGCAACATATTGAAAGTTGACAATTCTTCCTGTGTTGCAAATCCGTATAAATCGAAAACGTCTTCGCCAACTCGTAAATATGTATAAAGCTTTGCAGGTTTTCCGATTTCATCAAGCTGTGATAATGTTGGCAAACTTGCAAAAAGCTTGTAGCCAACTCCGTTCGCATCAATTACCGCAAAATTTTCGCTCTTATATTCCAAAGTTCCTGAAATGTGATAAAAGATAAAAATTCCCCCTTGCAAAATTCGATATTTTGATGTATAATAGATTAATTATAACAAAGTTTGCAAAAAATTGCAAGGAGAAATTATGAGAGTGTTGGGGATTGATCCGGGGTTTGCCATTGTCGGCTTTGGCGTTGTTGATTATGTTGGGAATAAATTTTCTGTTATTGATTTCGGTGTTGTAACTACAAATGCCGGTGACAATATTTTTGATAGATTGAAACTGATTTACGATGATATTTCGGAACTTATAAAACGAACAAAACCGGATTGTGTGGCAATTGAGGAACTTTTTTTCAACACCAACACAAAGACGGCGATTACTGTTGCCGAAGCCAGGGGGATTTTGATTTTAGCGGCTTTAAATGCAGGAATACCTGTGTTTGAATATACGCCGTTGCAGGTGAAACAAGCGGTTACCGGTTATGGACGAGCTGACAAAAATCAAGTGCAGCAAATGATCAAAATTTTACTTAACTTAGAGAAAATTCCGAAACCTGACGACGCCGCCGATGCGTTGGCCATAGCAATATGTTGCGCGCACAGTGTGCGAAGTTTGTAAGACGTTTGAAGAAACTTCTAACGGATAAATGAAAGGACGAAAATATGCGTAAATCAAATACCGACAAACTTACATATATCGCGCTTTTAACTGCAATGGCAACGCTGCTTGTGGCGTTTCCGCGTGTGCCGAACGGACTTGGCGGGATTATTCATACAAGTGATAGTATTATATACATAACCGCAATATTTTTTGGTCCAATTGCGGGAGGGTTTGTTGGCGGTGTCGGGCATTCGGTTGCAAATGTTTTGTTCGGGCCAGAAATATTCGCGCCGTGGACGCTTGTGATTAAAGCGATTATGGGACTTGTTGTTGGATTGATTGCACAAGGGCATATTAAGGGTGTGAAATTGTGGATTGCATTGATTTTGTCGACCGTTATTTTGGTTGCTGCATATTTTGTAGCGAATGGCGTAATATTTAGTTGGGAAATTGGTGTTGCGGCTATTCCCGCGTTAATTATTCAAGGAGTTGCGGGCATAGTTGTAACCGTTGTGTTACTACCAATTGTAAATAAAATTTTAGGAGGAAATAAACTATGAGCAAAAAAAATGTTGTAATTATTGGAGCGGCAGGACGAGATTTTCACAATTTTAATACGGTGTACCGTGATAATGAAAATTATAATGTGGTGTCTTTTACCGCGGCACAAATTCCTGATATTGCAGATAGAAAATATCCTGCGGAGTTGGCCGGAAAGCTTTATCCAAGCGGCATTCCCATTGTAGAAGAAGCCGATTTGGAAAAAGTGATAAAAGAGAATGACGTTGATGAATGTGTATTTGCTTACAGTGACGTGCCGTATCAACACGTTATGGGAATGAGCGCGAGAGTGAACGCGGCAGGCGCGGATTTTAAATTAATCGGACCGAAAAATACAATGCTTAAAAGCACAAAACCGGTTATCTCGGTAAGCGCGGTTAGAACAGGCTGCGGAAAAAGTCAAACATCGCGCAAAATTGTGGAAATCCTTAATGAAAAAGGATTAAAAGTTATCGCGGCGCGTCATCCAATGCCTTACGGTGACTTAAACGCGCAAAAAGTTATGAGGTTCGCGACTATTGATGATTTGAAAAATAATAAATGTACTATTGAAGAAATGGAAGAGTATGAGCCGTATGTAGTAACAGGCAACGTGATTTATTCCGGAGTTGATTATGAAGCAATCCTTCGAGCGGCGGAAGCTGATCCAAATGGTTGTGATATTATTCTTTGGGACGGAGGAAATAATGATTTCCCATTTTTCAAACCTGACCTTGCAGTGACAGTAGTTGATCCGCACAGACCGGGTCATGAGCTTTCGTACTATCCGGGTGAGGTTTCGCTTCGTACCGCGGATGTAGCTGTTATAAATAAGATTGACAGCGCGGATTTTGACAAAATACAAGAGGTGCGTGAGAACATTAACAAAGTTGCTCCGGATGCTATGGTAATTGATGCGGCGTCAACCATTAAAGTTGATGACGCTTCTATCATAAAAGGCAAGCGTGTTTTGGTAATCGAAGATGGTCCCACCCTTACTCACGGCGAAATGAAAATCGGAGCGGGTGTTGTTGCGGCGAAACGATTTGGAGCGGCTGAATTGGTTGACCCTCGACCGTTTGCAGTTGGAAAATTGGCAGAAACTTTTAAAATTTATCCGAACATCGGTACACTTCTGCCTGCAATGGGATATGGAGAACAACAAATTCGTGACCTTGAAGAAACCATTCGAAATACTGAGTGTGACGCTGTTATTATCGCAACACCGATAGATTTAAGTCGTATTTGTAAAATTGATAAGCCCAAAACCCGTGTATATTATGATTTGGCGGAAATCGGAAGCCCTAATTTACAAGAAGTGCTTGACGAATTTGTGAAAAAGGTGAAGTAAAATGAATTTTCTCCACAACCTCAAATTTGATGATAATGGTTTAATTCCCGCAATAGCACAGGATTACCAAACGGGTGAAATCCTTATGGTCGCGTATATGAACGCGGAATCGCTTGTAAAAACAGTTGAAACCGGACAAGCGACATATTTTTCGCGTTCTCGGCAAGCATTGTGGCTAAAAGGTGAAACGTCGGGACATTTTCAAAATATCAAGGAAATTTTAGTTGATTGCGATGCTGACACTGTCGTTTTGAAAATAGAACAAATTGGCGGAATTGCTTGCCATACCGGAAAAAGAAGCTGTTTTTATCGGAAGATTGAAAATGGTGATATAATTGAAATGTAAGGAGAATAACTTATGATTCTAAACGACATCTACAACGTAATTGCTAATCGGCGCACAAACCCGAAAGAGGGTTCGTATACTAATTACTTATTCGACAAAGGGCTTGATAAAATGCTTAAAAAGGTTGGTGAAGAGGCGAGCGAGGTTATTATCGGCGCGAAAAACGGAGACAAAGATAACGTTCGCTACGAGGTTGCTGATCTGTTGTATCACTTGTCGGTTGTGTTGGCAGAGCTTGGTTTAACATGGGACGATGTGTTTGGTGAACTGGAAACAAGGTATAAGTAAAATATTATAAGTATTTTTAAAATCAAGAGGAGCCGAAAGGCTCCTTTTTTCATACTATAATATTAACTATGATATTAAGGGTGGATTTAGTGAGGTGGTTATAATCAACAAAACATTAAATTTCGCTGCAATTGGCGGCGATTTGCGTCAAATTCAAGTGATAAATTTAATTGCCAAAGCCGGACATAATGTCAGCGTTTATGGCTTTGAAAAATGCAGAGAAAATTATTTTCATCCATCGGTAAGCTTGTGTAATTCAGTAGCCGAGGCAACAGATAATGCAGAAATAGTTGTTTTACCTTTGCCGTATACAACAAATAATCAGACAATTAACGCACCTTTTTGCGATGAGGATTTAGAAATTGAAACCATTGTTGCGAGCTTGC